>Ga0126342_10005465_pt1 | contig 22178 bp, 19 predicted proteins | sample Cyp1metagenome_FD_92528 | JGI IMG/M metagenome (GOLD analysis project Ga0126342, IMG submission 92528) | Coral microbial communities from Lord Howe Island, Old Settlement Bay, Australia - Cyphastrea 1 metagenome | ecosystem: Host-associated > Invertebrates > Cnidaria > Coral ...
GGAAGCAGTGAGAAGTGAGAAGTGTGAAGTGTGGAGTGTGAAGTGTGGAGTGTGAAGTTTCAGTTTGGAGTGCGAAGAGCGCAGTGTGAAGTGTGAAGTGTGAGGTTTGGAGTGTGAAGGAAGGAGTGAGAAGTGTGAAGTGTGAAGTGTGGAGTGTGAAGTTTGAAGTTTGGAGTGCGAAGGGCGCAGTGTGAAGTGTGGAGTGTGAAGACTTTGCTTCGTCTCTCGCTGAAAAAATCAAACGGTTGTTGAGGGAAGGACACGGTCGGGACAGGGTGTCATTGAACTATAGGTCATTTATGTTTGGGAAACTTCCGCCGCCGGCTTGCCCGGGTCTATGTTGTAGCATCCATTGTGGTATTCTTATTTGGACGTTTCATGATGTTTCTTTTCCAATGTGGAAATATGTGGATTTTTGTTTATGTGATGGTCAACCACCGGCTGGGCTTCCCTCCCAAGAGCTGAGTCCATCCAGGCTTGTGCCTTCGTGGTTTTGGACAGGCGCGCAGCGCAACCAGATTCACCATGATCATCAAGAAAGTACTGGTAGTGTGTGTGTGTAGATGTATGGAACAGTTATAATATATATATATATATATGTGTGTACATACATGTATGCAAAACCACATCACGAAACACGAAACGTGGTGCACAATCTGTATGACCAGCGTACAGCGTACGCGTTTCTGCTGGAGCATGTGTTCTTGTGCTCCTGCCGCCCAGTAAAGCTTCTGGCGACAATGCAATTGCATCCATGGACAACGCCTATGCACTTCGAGAGGCCCATGGCAGTGCATGCTTGTCATTGATGGTCGCCGGATGATCAAAATCTTCCAGACTGGACTTGAGAGATTGACCGTCATCGGGGCTATTGCATTATCGCTGGTGATATCAGTGATGTCCTTATTTTGTTGTATCAGTTGCATCGTATGTTGTATCACCACGTCACATAAATGATGCTCAGGGAGGGACTCCGATCCGAGTGTCTTGGGCCAAGAAACCCGGATACGGAGGAGGCAGGGAGCTGCGGTGTGGAGACCATGAAGATTCTGATGAACAGGAAGATAATTGTGGCTAGTGTGAATTAGTGTGGCTGTAGTGTGTGAAACTCTTAGTTTCAATATTGCTAGGCTTCAGGGATCATTCAATTGGAACTTCTGAAGAACGAGAATTTCTATAAAATTGATGTCCTCCAGCGTTCCCAGCGCCAGGTGGTGGTTTTGGAGGTTGCGGTGGCTACGGTTGCGGCGGATGCGGCGGATGCAGTGGATGCGGCTGTGGCGGCTATGGTTGCGGTGGCTACGGGGGCCACCTGACCATTTGGTGATCCAAAGTGACGATTCGAGTGGTGAATTTCTGGTGAATTTGGGATTTCTGTTGAAAAGTCTGCTGATTGATGCTGAATGATGCTGATATTGTAAACCATGAGCTGGTCGCCCCGAGCTGCGTAGCAGGTTTCATTAGAGTTCCAGTAGAACAAGTCATAAATTATGTCATGAACATTAATTATATTAAATCTGATTAAATCATCAGATCAAGATACTTTCCAAACCTCAACTCAGTTTTTGTCAGTGAGGTGGTTGTGGCAACTACGGCGGCTGCGGCAACTTTGGTGGCGGCTGCGGCTGGGGTGGCTGTGGCGGCTGCGGCGGTTGCGGCAACTATGGCGGCTGTGGGAAGGGTCAGTGGCAAGGAGGTGGTGGAGGCCTGACTGTTCCGATGCTCTGGTTCTTTATCAACTGCACTGTTCAAGCAGCCGGTAGGCAGTATCCCCCAACTGGAAATGACATTCGAATTTGTCGCTTGAATTCGGCATCATAAATAGAGGTCATCTGCGGTCATCTAAACAGGTTTGTCTGAATGGTTTGGGAACAAAAAATCTAGTGTCAATCATCATTCCCAATGAATATTACCATCTATACAGGGGGTATAGGAAGAAAACCTTCCATTTCTAGAAACGATGCACCCCATGGAAGGTGCACCAGCCGGGCCCAAGTCCAAGCTCTTCGTGGGGTGGGGCCCCGGCAGCCGGGTGTGGAAGGGTGGCTTCCAAAGAACAGTAAAATGCCGGGAAAAACCAGAAAGACAATCTGGATAAAAAAAAAATTGATCATAGGGAATCATGGGTTTGGTGGTTTTAACCATCTTCCCAGGCTGTTTTGAAGCTGGAAAATCGGGATATTTGATGATATCTCCAGTGACATGTGATCTTTCATCGTTCGAAATGTTCAAATCTGCGTCAGGAACCTTCCGCCAGACATTACTCAAGAGGCCGGGACGGAAATGTCACGGCCATCCCCTGGAGATTGCCTATCCATATCTATCCATATCCATCATGTCATCGAAATTCCGAAACCAATGGTGATTATGGATAGGATATGGATAGGCAATGGTACTAACCATATCCATATCCATATTGTACTTTTCGGTTCAAGTGACCTAACTGACCTAACTATTGAGCCTAGAATGGTTTGATGCACGCTAAGAAAGTATCGGCCCATCCACGCTTCCCATGGCATACCTGGCATACCTTTTCTTGAATGGTACTTAGATGTACTTAGTTTGGAGCAAAGCACAACAATCAGACCGTCCTAACTGAAATGATGGTTTTTCCAATTTTCCCGGTATTTTGTTGCAAGGGGTACCCAGTCGGATACCCGGGATACTGCAGATACCCCCTTTCCATCCCATGGTTCATCAATGTTCATCATTTCATCATTTTCCCCATTAGAAATAGCAATGGGGGGTGTCAGTCCTTCAGTGAATCTACCAGCTCCACAACTTGGTTTGCCAGGTCATTTCACAGGTCTTTGGCACCTATGGCACGGCCACTCCACGGCACTTGAAAAAGGTGCTGGGCAGACATGACTTTAGATAATCTTTAAATCAGATTAATCAGATGGGGATTAAAACTCTGGGTTGGATCCACATCTGCAGACGACATGGAGCAAGAACAGACACTGTGTCGAACAGCTTTCGCACATTTTCGCACTGTGAAGTCGCGGATTTGTGGATCTCTTCTCACGCCCCATAGCCACGCAAACACTTGTCAAGTAGTTGGGGTGTGCCCAAAAATTTGGGACTCAAAGAATTTAGTGCTGGGGGTATCAACCCTTCCGGACACGCCCAAAAACGAATTGAAAATTCAAGCGACACATGGTTGATACACACAATTGTTCCAGTTCTTGTTGCTTGAATCATTCGAATCCCTATTTTGTTGCTCCCTCGTACCATTCCAAAACGTTGTTACTACTTCTTGTTTGTCTCAAATATCCATATATATATATACATATATATAATATATATATATATATATATATATATCATATATCCATCTTACCCATTACATCCATTACATCCCGGCAACATCCCGGCATCCCGGCTCCCCAGGTGACCAATGTCCACATCATGGCGGGCAAGGCCAAGAGTGGTCAGAGTTGCGCCTTCGTCGAGCGCCCTGGCTGCCCACCGAGGAAACATCCCAAGACTTGGGTCAAATTGGTGTCAAATCCTGTTATTCCATTGGAAATGCCTGGTGATTGAACTATATAATGTTTTTGGCTGATTTTGACTTTGTTTTTGGTGCCCTATTTGGCATTTGAAAATCGCTGTAGTGGGAAAGCTGACTGGTAAGATAGCAACAGAACGGATGAACTGAAGAGTTTCCATTACAATCGGAGGAGCTACCCCAAGCAGAGTTTTCTTGCTTGTCGTCAGCAGCCTCGTGGTCAATTGTGGTTTCACATCATTCGCACCATCCATTGCAGTATGTTTCACTACAATGACCCTGATGACCATAAATCGTTACTGGCACAGCTCCATACCACCGAACGTGGTCCAGGACAAAGTTGAAGGTGGAACTATCAGTCGTCAGTGCCCTGCAACATGTGATGTTGTCAGGTACTCCACTCCAACTGAAGCGGAAACAGCAGTCCCGATCTCGGATATTGTTGGTTCATTGGATCCTAAAAGGTGCGACTTCAAGCCTTTCCCAAAAGAAAACTCCCACTGGCACTACAACCACTAGCTTTAGCAGTTTAGCACCCGGCTGCTTTCGCCCAGGTCTTAACTCTGCACGAGAAGTATGAGATTCGCCCAGGACCGAACGCGCGAACGCCGGATGGTTTCGGTGTTTTCAGGAGCTCTGCAAAAAAAAATAGGTCTGGAAAATTATCATAAATTATCCAATTTGATGACACGGCATGTAGCTACGTTGACTGGCTTTACCCTACATGGATCAGAAAAAAGAAGTATACCGTATACATCCGTATACCCATGTTTGTTGATTCTATATTCTGTAATTATTCTATAGCCGTTTGTACTGGTGCCATCCCATACAGCAAAAAGAAATGGTGAGATGTCGCAGCTCCACAGGGGATGGACACATCGCCGTGAAGTTTGCCAACTCCGGCAATCGACCTGGACCGTGCCCCACATTTGGCCGGGTTCAACTCGCTTCAACTCGGTTCGACCATGGAATTCCGGAGGTCCTCTCCCATTTGGATTGACCTATGTGATTTGTACCCACATTGGCACCAAAACAAATCCCCCTGGATCCGACCCCAAGTCAGCAGTGAGTTTCTACAGTGGCGAAATGGCCGTCCTCAACTTCTATTTGGCTCTGGGAGCAACGTCAAATACATAAATTAATAAAATTAATATCATTAATTTAAAAGCAACGATTGTTTGGTGCAGATCGTGCTGGTACTCATAGCAAGATTGCTCCTGGAATCATGTTCAGACCCAATGCAAAAATCCCACACCAACCAACCTTTCGGCATTCGGGCACAATCAACATCATCCATGTCATTGCAAGTCGTGGATGTTCAAGAGCTAACCCGGGTAACCTAGTCCACAAGCAGATGGAAACGATTTTGGTTGGTTTATGTCGGTTTCTAAACACATTAAAACCCCTTCAATTCAGTAGAGCATCTTTGCGCTACTTAGGTACTGAGACTGCACCAGCGCCATTCTGAAATTGTGCCGGAGACAGCGGATGCACTGACACCTTAGAATGGAGGCAGTAGGATAAGATCAGAGGATTGACTGGTTGTCCACAAGCTGTCCATCAAGAAGCTTCAAAATTGATCATACAGTGATCCTGTGTCATGTATTCACTATTTGAAGTGCAGATGCATCACCGCATTCAAACATATTCAAACATATTCAAACATGGCAGTGTGTCAAAACCATGTACCCCTGGTGAACATCAAAATAGCTGGTAAATGGATGTTCATCCCCCTAAAAATGGTACGTATGTATAGGTATTGATCCATAGCCACATATTCAAATTTGATTCAAACGTTTGTTTCCCATGTGGAATTCCACTTCCAACATTTGCCTCCGTTTGGGCGATCGCTCCGTTGATCCAAACGGCCCGCGGCGCATGGCCGCGCCTGCTTTACGGTGCCTCGGAGCAAGACCCAAACGGTCACACACGGCGGATCACTCAGGTGTGTCTGAAAATGAGATAGTCATGATATTCCCATGTTTTCCCTATCAAACAACAGGGAAAATGGATGAAAATGGATGAAAATGGTAAGTAACTATCAAATTTGGGCTCCACTTGTCACACTCAGGACCCAAAAACATGATTGGAAGGGAGTGATGGGCATAGGAACCCCCAGTTTTGACCTATACTGGGCATCGACTTGTTGCAAGACCTTTCCATATCCAAGTTGACATGCTGACTTGAGTATGGATGCTAGTGCTGCCCATACCAAAGTGTAGATACGGAATTAGCTAATGCGCCGGCAAAATCAAGATTCCAGCAGTGAAGTGTATGCAACTTATGCCACTCAGTGGGTGCTTGCTCTGAGAATGTTTTGTCCCTCCTATATGACACTTGCTCTACCCTCGCAAAAAGGGGTCGTCCCGCCGGTGCCACGCCGGAATCACGGTCTTGACATTTTTAAGGTGACAGATGTCAGGTTTTTCTCCTAGCTTCATGTTCCACCGAGTTCAACCAAGGGGTCTGCAACTATTTCTACTACGAAAAGACCACTTGCATGCCGTTTTTGCTCCAAGATTCTTAGAGGTTTGAATCATGCACAACAGCTTCATATCATAACATGTGTTTACCATTAAAAAAGGACAGGTTTGTTCGTGCAACAGCACTTCGAAGCATCATCAGCATCATCATGGACTTGTGCGACTCTCAAAAGAAAATCCCCGCCGCCATGGCCACAGTGGGAGAAGTTGCGACGATTGAACCGCAGCTGCCGCAGCTGGATGTGGTGCACGGCCCCAAGGAATGCAAGGAATGCAAGGAACTACAAACAGCTGAGGCAGAACTGATTCGCTGAATCCCCGAGGTTTGTTGCATCCTTTGCAAGTGGTGAGTACACTACCAGTACACTACCAATTTCTACCCGTGAGATTTTCAGTTTTGCTCATTGAATTCACTGGTTCTTGACTCTTGATATATCTACATACGTATAGACACATATGCAGTGAGTGGTTTCACCAGCACTATCAACCCCAGATCAACAAACTGACCAAATTATGTTGCCATCAGAAAGTTCACGTTCTATCTCCAGATCGACTGCGAATTGGTTGATGGAAGGCATTGCTCCGTAGTGAAGAAGAGCCAGAGAAAGTAGCTTGGATGCAGCTTCACGAGGGCTTTGGGCCCCAAGAGTAATGAACATCCCAATCAAGTCTCATTCATATCATGTTTGGGATATTCATCAAGCGAGTAGGCTGAAATGAATTAAGTTGTTGTACAACTAAGAAATGGCACAAAGGATACGGCCATGTTTTAGTGCAAAGTATTGTGAATGCTCTCGAACGGAGGGATTTCCGACTCCTCGCATTTCAATCCAATTGCACCACAATTGGTTTGGATATAGATGTGATATGTCCATGGTTGCCTACAATCCCCATAGACCATGGGGATTTCGAGATTCTATCCTCCAGTATACTAATATAGCTCTGGAAAGTGGCCCATTTAATGATAATGTGCCTATTGTTTTAATGGTGATGTTCCAGTTTGCAAACTGTAACAAACTACCAGACAGTACACCATTATACAATATTATATCCCATTATATCTGAATCCCATCAAATTCCATGGTTCAAAAATCATAAATATAGTATTTCAATAGGGATATCCACATGGTATCCACATGGTATCCACACTTTTTATCACCGTTCACCCCATGGGACTTACACTGAAACCCCTCGAGGTCGCGGTGGTCGAAGTGGAGATCGGGAGTTCCCAGAGCAAGGCAACGCCGCGGCAGATCTCCACGCTCTGCAACAAGGTGCTGAAAATGGCTGGCCCTGCAATGATGGGTACCCTCTGGTAAACTAACATAGCTATTGAAAATGGCCATTTATAGTGGATTTTCCCATTAAAAATGGTGATTTTCCATAGCTATGTTAAATTACCAGAGGGTAAATCCAATGACTGGATAAATGACCCAATATATGGATAATATTAATGGATATGGAGAAGAACCTCAGGAATCCATGGGATTTTATAACATTGTATAACATTGTATAACATTGTATAACCATGTATAACCATGTATAACCATGTATAACCATGTATAACCATATAGTGGGAAATGACCTTGATGAAATACTTAACGGATTGTTTTTTTACATGTGGAAAGTGCTTGTGGATTGGGATTGGCCCTGCTCTTCCAGGTGTTTTCTCGACCGGCAACACTAACTGTCCAATCTCCCACTCCCGACTAGGCAGTCCAAACTCTCCAGTCCTCCAAGTTTCCTTTTTGCAAACGCTTCTTTCACAGGGCTTGTTACATTGTTGTGATCAAATTTCTTACGTCACCCACAGAAACAGCGAGAACGTTTGCAGATCACTCATTATGCCCCTTTGATAACGGACAACCACTTTCATGGTTGTACATCTCCACCAATCACAACCCAGTAATATATGGATGATTTTCCCGCATAGTGTATGCCATTGTATGACCAGAAAATTGGTGATATCCACATCATAATCCCGTTAGAACCCCCATTGTATTGCCCTTGGCATGGCTTTTTTTTGTTTTTTCTGAAAATATACACTTCTGTATAGATACATTTGATATATCATTATATTTGATATATCATGATATATCCATCGCCCATTGATTTAAAAAAAAAGTGTAACATGTGTAAGTTGTACCTGTTGGACCAGTTGGACCAGTTGGACCAGTTGGACCGTAGGCCTATGGCTACCGACGCCTCTCCGAATCGGAAGCCCGTTCAAGGCTAGCCATGGGCGACGGAGGCGTGGATCCATGCCATGATCATCCTGGATCTGCTGGGTTTGACCCAGAGATCGTTTTGATCGTTGGGAAACAAATGGTTGGGATGAAACAAATGGAGGTTTTTCGAACCAAAATCGTGAACCAAAATAGTGTTATACCAGCAGAAATTGATTTAAATGAAGTTTTACAAACCAGAATAGCTTCAAATTCACCATCACCAGTTGACAACTCGCAGTTTTTTTTCAGGTTCCAATCGCGTGCTTCACGTGGCGTACCGCAACGGCGAGTTGGTTGGCTGTTGTTCCTCCACGCTGCAACCACCATGGACTCCCAGGTGCGATGGTACCCCCAAATCATCCAAGATTAGACCGCTTTTGTATTGAAACCCATGGTTTTAGGGATCCCCCATTTTTAAGAAATTCCCCATATTTTATGGGATTGCAATGATGGACATCTAAAATATGAATCGAGAATGATGAAACCATGGTATGATGATAAGAGAAAACTGTTTGTATCTTAGGTGAAAATGACGAAGATCCTACAAGTTGATGAAAGATCCGGATTGCTTTCCGACTCGCCAGGTTTCCAAGGGTTTCTCCAACGGTTTCCCACGGCAGGAGTTGTGGACACTGGGGACTTTTGTCAGTTCATCCTGATGCACAGGGGACTGGTGTGGCCTCAGTTGCTCGGTCAAAGGTTGGTTGGGAGCCACGACCCAGCAGTTGGAACCATTGGGGTTACCATGTTCATATGCCAATTGATCCATGTTGAAACCATGAATGGTACGCCAATGGTAATTAATTGGGTTTAGAAACTAATGAAACCCATATGAATATGAAAGCATGGTAATATATATATATATATGAATTATATATATATATAGTAAGTCCCAGAAAGACAGAAAAGTAATTTATCACCATTTTGCCCGGAGTTTACTTTCCTGTCGGGGTTTCTTATGATTGAAACTGTTGATCTTTGCTCAACACGTTGCTCCCAGGCGTTGATTGCCGCTGCCGAAAGGCGATTGCTGGATGCTGGATGCAGCACCTTGGTGGTGGACACAGTAAATCATGTCATCGATGGGCCATGGTTTCCATAGTTAAATAACCCGGGTGATAGAACTGGGGCATTGGGCGTTGAGAAGTTGAGAATATTGAATGGGGTTGAAAATGCAACAAGTCGGGGCCAGGTATCACTGGTAGCAAGATCCATGTGCAGGAGAAATCTAAATTGGCCCTCTAACTTTGGCAGCAGTTCAGACCAAACCTGTTTGGGATCCAGCACGACAGATTTCGGGCGATGTTCGTCAAGTTTGTTGCGAAACGGCAATTCGCTGGGATGCCTAGCTGTCAAAACCCAGCTGGTTCAAGGTCACTTTGATCCGAGCAACGCCCAAGGAAGCATTCAAATTGAGTATGAGTTCACCGCCAGCGACCCCGATTCGGAACGACTGCTGCAGTGGTATGAGGTGTGGCATTTCATGTGTCGTTCAAATCAGGAAAGCAGTCCTATGAATCCCATCCATATCCCATCCATTTCATGTCCACGGCTTCACATGGACTCAGCATCCATTGACGTCCGTGGACTGCTTGGGGATGGTCACATATTGTCACTGCGAAGTTCATCACACCTTCGGCCAGGGAAAGTGCGGCTTCAAGAGTCGCTTCCTCAGGGAAGGATCTGAAGGTTGATGCCATTTGATGGAGACTTCCTGAAAAATCTCCAAAGTAGGGAGAGCAAACCAATGGACTTGGTCCCGAACTTTGGCTTTCAGGAGATGCGTGTGTCTTGAGATGGGGATTGTATAGATGACAGAGGTGGAAAGATTGTGCTGAATTGATGTCCCATCCTACGGAAAAATACAGGAAAACTTAATGAAGAAATGATGGAAATGGAAATAGGCACATATGAAGAAGTCTGAAGTGCCAACCTGTTCAAAACAGCATGTTCTAGGTGGTTCTCCCCCACCGAAGCGTGGCTCGGAATTCCGTTGCTGTCCAGGCCTCAACAATCTGATGTGATTCAAATCACAACCATCAAGGATCAGCAATGAGTATGGAACCAACGCCTGGTCAAGGATTTCAAATACACTACAAATTGATTCATCGAATAGATGTGAATGACATGTTGCTGATGTTTTTAGTTCGTTTGAACAGCGCGCGCTCGCGCAGAGCCGTTTTTTTCCGAGCAAATCAACACTGTGCCACGAGTCATGTGGCAATATGATCACCCATGGAAGCTGCAGAAGCTGCCATGGTATAGCTGATGCAGTGAGGGGACTTGTATTTTGGTTGTTTAAGCGTTTCCCTCTTGCTAAACACACTAACTGAGGTTTATCCTTGACAATTCCAGATACCTAAGTAGCAAGATGTCATACAACGGCGCCGATCCAAGCCCATCCTGAGGTCGAAAGAAACTCGACGAAGATAGCGTGTACAAGAGCTCTGGCGTGGTGCTCAATGAAGTTGCCAGCAAAAAAAAACAGGGAAATCCTATTTTTGTAGGGTATCCTGGTCTTCCTTGCCAACTTCCATGTTTTCAATTGCAACAGTTTCGCTGGGAGTTCTGTTTGTATCAAAATGATCAACTGCGATGGGAATCGGAACATATGGATTTCCCTGGCATAGGATCACTGGGTGGAATAGGCTTCAACTTTTGAGATACAATACCATCATATGAATCATATGCCTTGGGTACGTCTCAAAGCCTGGGAACTAGCCATGGCACTCATTTGTTGTGCAATCTTCGTTGCAAAAATGCGTTGCAAAAATGTTGAAAACGGGTCTGCGGCGAAAGACTTAAAAAAATGGCGAAAGCGGGTCTGCATTCACCTGACAGATTCTGATAGATGCCCATGATACTTATATATATATATAGAGATACTTATACTTATATATATATATATGACGACTTATGATACTTGCCTTCCATGGATTCCATGGGCTGAGGTGAAGTGGTGACACGCCTGAGCCGAGTGTTTGGGACCTCGGCGTCGTGGATCACCTGGACCATCGCCCGAAACAGCCTGAAGGTCCTAAATGGAACCCCATGTGTTGCACCATGGAACCCCTTCAAAATGGTTTTGGTAGATGTTTGGTAGAGTCTCCTGACGTGGCTATTGGCTATTTTCGGGTCGCATAAGCTGTTGCCAGAAATGGCAATGCCAAACTCCCTCAAGTCACTTGTTTCATCTTGTTTCATCTTGTTTCATCTTGTTTCATCTTGTTTCATCTTGTTTCCACATGATCTTTGGCTCAAGATATGTTGTCCATTGTTGTCCTCCCCTCCGTTCTCCTTTTTCAATAGCCCATGACAAGGGTATCAAAACCACCGATCTTCTGCCAAGGTCCCTCTCTGAAGCCTCCGAGTCCGATTTCAACCGCAGCAGCGATGAAGACGAGTTGGAACGAAGGGCAGTGAAGATGTGTCGAGTGTCATAGAAATCCTCCAAGAAATTGCTGAAAACTGCTGGAAGTTGGAAAGTATTTGCTGATATTTGCTGTTTCACCACTTGTTTTGAGAAGAAACATCCAGATGTAAATGGGATGTTTGGATTTGTTTGATCGGATTTGTCCACTTCCAGAGCAGACCTGAGGGGTTTCCGTCACCACCTGAACGCTGGAGATGTTGGCACTGACACTTTGTGCCGATGGCTTTTGCAATCAGCCAGCGATCATGGGAGGATGGAACCAATCCAAGCTGCATCGTAGATGCAGGAGTTGTCTTACATTGAACCCTCACAAGTGAATGCAAAAGTCAATGCTGCTTGGTGAGAATGTTCTATCTCTCCCCCCTCTTCCTTTTCGCAAATGTGGCTGGTCGGTGCAATTGCATGGTTTTTGTGTTGCAGCGTCCCGGACGTTGCTGGCTGCAACCCGTGGGGTCTTCCATTCAGTCGTGCAGTGTACATAGTCTCTCCCTTGTCGAGCAGATTACTTTGAGGCCATGGCCACTATGGCAATCACCGATCCTTCCTATCTTCCACCGTCTCCAGATTGCAAAGTCCTGCTCGGCACAGACATCGTATCCACTGGCTCATCTTGCCACAAACACACGCATTGGAGCTTGGAAAGCCAAAAAAAGCTCTCAATGGCTACAGCTTCAATGCTGCAATGTGCATTTTCTAGCCTCTTCACATATACCAGCGGGTCGTCAGAAATCAGGAACCTTACCATGGAGTACGCGTGACAAATCAGGAATGCTTGAGCCCTTGGGCGAGTTGATTTAGTTCTGTGCTGGTTCGGGTCGACAACTCTTCAGTGGTTCGATGTTGAACAAGTCCTGAAGCTGTGGGCTCCAGCCGTTCTGTGACCCGCTGAACATGAAGATAAGACGTGGAAACTGGAAGCCACTGCATGAGATAATTTGATTTTGATTCCCTGAGCACCTGCTTGGTTCGCCAGTTCAGTTAGCAGTGATGGTGACATTGGAGGTTTCAGGCCATGTCAGTGGGCAATCCTTAGTCCTAGCTCAAGAGAAACTCCTTGAATCAATTGAACCTGCACCACTCCACTTTACCCACCTTGAGTCGGATGCCAAGTATCAGCAACCTAACCTGTAACTCCAAAGTTCATTCGACACTGCTCCAGAGCGTACGCCGCGCTGCCCCTTTTTGGCATGGCAAAGGCATGCAGTGCACAGACAGAACAGTTAGACTAACGGTTAGATCGGTTAGAGTTTCGAGTTTCGCTCGGCTGTTGGTCTTCAATGGGACTTGACCTTAGTAAATGATGTTTGTAAATGGATATGATTTACAAAATATGAAGGGATGATGTGGAAAAACTATGAAAAACTGACAGGTTGTTGAAGACATGATGACACCATCACCGAACCACCGATCTATTCAGCTGATTTCAGCTGTTGATCCGAAGGTCTTCCTGGACGTTGATATCGATGGCGAACTGGCCGCGTTTCAACTGGGTCAAGCCTTTGTCGAGGCGTGGAGGGAGGCCATGTCTGGGAAAATCCAGCTGGCCAACTGCATTTCATCTCTTGGGCCCTCAATATTGGTGTATAAGGTGTACAATGGTGTACATATGTGGTACATAATATGTGTACATACCATTACATACCTAACACCACTTGTTCTGAAGTGATTATGGACCAAAGGATGCCACAAAAGTGCGATGTAGGGAGCAACATCCATGCTTTTTTTGCATTTCTTGGGCTAAGACGTCATTGACAGCTCCCAACACCAGGCCAATGACATCAAGTACTCCCTGAGTTCTAAGGACCCGAAGGGATCGTTTGGCTCATGGATGTCATAAATCTCGTCGTTATTGCGAAATGGGAGGACAACATGCGCTCTGTGTGCAGTAGTCAAAAATAGCTTTGTTTCCGTTGCCTGTGAAATCTGTGAAGACGTTTGAACAAAGCCAAGAAAACCAGCTCGAAAGACATTGGTCTTGATTCTCTGATATTCTCTGTGAAAGAAGGAACGACACTGTGTTATGGGACCCTGATGCGTTCCTCTTCAGTGTTTGGGCGCGAAATATCCACTCCTAAACCAAGGAATGTACCCACTATGCAGCACGTTATCAGGTGGATGATAGGAGAACAATGTCCGAATGAAAATCCGACCTGGACCCTGGGTTTGAAAGATCAATTTGCCTAGACCTGGCCATATAATAAAATATCATATGTATATATATATATATATGTATATAATTATGTGTGTATATATATACACACGTATAATAAAATATCATAATGTATCATTGCCCCAGGACGTCTTAGCCCTGGGCGGCTCCGAAATCTCGCGACTCCCAGAGCTGTTTGAGGTGTTTCCAATGGGTCCTTTGGGAGTTTTGAAAAAGGATGCAGTTAGCATCAGTTAGCTACGTGGTGCAACTCGTTCGCATGTTTACCAAACAGTTTAATCCCATGTTTTTTCGTTTGTGAAGTGTTGAAAGACCAAGACGCAGAATGTTTCAACTGTCAGCCACCGCCTTCGAACGCGAGTGTGACTCTTGAATGGGGTGCCAAAAGAGCAAAAGATTGGCCAGCCTTGGTGTTCATGTTTTCGGAAGAAAAGACATCCAAAAACGATTTTATGTGTGATTTTCCCTTGCCAGGTCAGACTATCAAAAATTAAACAATTCAAGTATATAATGAAGCAACTGTATTCAGCGATGTAAAATCGGTGCAGGCCGACTACGAGTGGAGTCAAAAAGGCCGAGCCTTGCAACTTGGAGGAAACGCTGAAGAATTGGGGTTGCAACTCACCAAAAATTGGAGAAGAACCAAGCAAAACAGATATTGGGAATACATCACATTAAGATGTAAGCTCAAAAATGTGGATACAACGCTCCGAAACAGTTGTTGAATAGGCTGCGGGTGCCACATGTCACATGTGTCACATGAGGGCATGAGGGGTATGTGATATGTGCCCTGTCTCCAACAAGAAGTCACTTGCGGCTCAAAACTTCTTGGACCTCCACGTTTCCCTTGAGACAGACTCCTGCAGACGTCTTATCCTTTAGCATGTGGGTACCTTCAAATTGGCGACCCCCAAAGCTATTTTCTCGACCTACCATGAAATGATTGCTTGTAGCAAGGCGAGAAACACCCATTCTTGGTACCACTGTTCTTCACCATCCCACCATTCTTGATGGCTTCACAACCCGGGAGACTCATGGCTGGGCTTCCAGTGTCACGGTCGCCAGCAGAGGTTTAAGCCTCCCGAGCAGCGAGTGGTCGTGTGGTCCCCAGGGGAATGCTGGGGCCTTGGGAGATGTTAACGGAAATGATATTGTAATATAGCCAGCCCATGCCAGCCATTAATCTAGGATTCCCATTATAATCATTGATGGATGAATTGGGATTACCACTTGGTGCCAGCGCTATATCGAATCCGCATCAACCATCGAGTAGAAGGAGAAGACAGAAATTGTTCGGCATTGCTTCCTTGAAAAAAGGATCCCATGTCTGCATATAACGCGACAACCGATTTGATCAGATCAATGGTCCCAACATCTTCCCATAAAATCGCCTATAGATATGGCACTTACTCAAATATATACATATATATATATATGTCATATCCCGCATTCGTTGCCAATCCACATTTCTGGTCAAATTTCAAATCACCACATGTCGGATGGACTCACCCGACCTGCGCCAGATCGAGCTCTACGAAAAGGAGAGCCCTATGGCATGTGCCAACTTCAAGGCTTGGTTCTGCTGAGAATACTTTTCTCGGATTCAATTTGAAGCGTGGGAAAACAGTCCCTCAATTGCTACTCAATTGTGTAAAGGTCAATCCCAGATCATGGTTCGACTGGTTGCGGATGCAAAGCAATCCATTGTGAGACATCTTCGGTGGTTTTTCAGTGTTCTCTTCTGCCAGAATGCCTCCAAAACGATCTCGGAAAATGTGTAAGGTGGGTCCTGCCACTCCAGGCCTTCTGCACGGGCGAGAAGGGAAAGTCCAAGGAATCCGGGAAGGACCGAGCTGCGCGAGCTGCTCGCGATCTGAGTGGTGATAGCAGTTATATGCAGTTATTAGATCTATCAGCGTCGAGTGGAGTGGATTCGAGCCAGGAGATGTCGTATAAGAATGTGCCATTTCATCGGATCATCAAGGGCTTCATGATGCAGGTGCCCGAGTGTCGGATTGGCGAAGTTGGCGCAGTTGGTGAGTTTTTTGGACCCGATTCCTTCTTCCGTTAAAGCATCCGTACGGCCGCTGGCGGCTATGTCAATATTTTGCCAGGTGTTTTTCACCCAAACTTGCAGCAGATCAACAAAGCGGCCAACCTTTTCAACGGTAGCTATGGGAGTACGAGTCGGCAAATCTCCGGTTCAAAGTGACAGATCTCGGGAAACAAATGAAAATGGTCAAGATGAAAACCCAGATTTCACGAGTTGTCTATTTTTGTCTACATCCCCCAAGATTTCTCTCTGTGACTCCAGGGTGGCGATTTTGTGACTCACACCGGAGCTGGTGGTGAAAGCATCTATGGAAAGAAGTTCAAGGCGCTTGGAGACCATCTTCCCCTGCACATCATACGACTGCAGAGATAGACTGACCACCCAGCTTAAGGAGATATCGTACTGGCATGTACTGGCTCAAGCTTGAGCGTGCAGAAAAAAGATACCTTCACAAAAACATGATTGGCAAATTGTAATAGCCTGGTTATACTGTTATGCCCTGCCCTCTGAACAGACAATCCCCACATCCCTTCCCTGTCTTTCTCAGTGGCAAGTGGCTACCGCCAACCTGCAGGACGATGCCGGCGGATTGAAATTGAAACATGACGCCAGAGGTGCGCCTGTTGGGATGGATCAGAAATGTCTGCCCCATTTCCGAAAGCAGACTTTGAGAATGTGTTATATATTGTTATATAACATCCTTGTGAAGATTATTTTTGGCTGGCAACCTTTGAAGATCACAGGATATGCAGGTTTTCCACACCAGTTTTCAACACGGTTTCCCAGGCATTGTGTCCATGTCCAACACGGGCGCTGGCCTCAGCTCTCTGGACCGAAAGATACCAATGGGGTATCCGAAGGTAGTGATGTGCATTTCTACAAAGATCTTATTGTGAAAGATTCTGGAAATTTCTGGAATGTTTTGAATATGTAGTGCAAAAATAAACACAAAGTTGTCAACGAACACTTAAAGTTTTGCAAATTCCCCATGTTAAAGGGTTGGCATTTCTGGAGCGGAATTGGACTATTGAGACTGTTGGCCAAGGTAAAAACTCGAACACCTGCCAATTCTTTATCACCTTCAGTGCCAAGCTCAATGGGCATGGTGCATAAGTTGACCAAATGTGACCAAAAGGGCCTGCAAGGATAGCCTTGTTGAAATAGTTGGTGAAATACGATGAAATACGTTTACTTCGGCTACTTTGGCCAGCTGAGATAGTGCTTTCACATGGGATGAAAATGGATGAAATGGATATTGGTCGAAAAATTGCCAAAATCTGCAGTGCCCTCAGTGGCCTGGGTCTTACATTGTGGCATGCGCCGAAATCGTCAAAAGAACGTCGAGATCAGCTCCGTGGCTTCCCAACTGTCTGTGTCTCTGCCAGGCGATCAGAGTAAGCTGAACGGAAAACATGTGGTCCTCGGTCGAGTGGTACAGGGCATGGAGGCACCGTGGAAAGCAATGGAAAGCACCAAGGGATACCAAGGGTAAGGGACCAAGTTGGATCATCTGGGACCATTTGGACTTTGTATGGACTTTGTTAACAAATTGTTACACAGTTTGGTGAGGGAAATGGTGAAGCGCTTCACAAGAAAGATCCGCAAGAGTTGCAACCCTCATCAAAACATTCAAAACTCGTGAATGGGACCACCCAGGCCCTCAACATCCCTCAACCATGAAGATTTGAAAAGAAATGAAAGAAATGACTAAAAATCCTAGGGTGATGAGTTTGAAAAAGTTTGCTCTGGTGATCAGTTTGGAGATTTCGAAACTTTTTTCATTTCCGTCCAAATGACCGGCTGTTTGGGACAGGTTACAACCACCAGCCACGTGATATTCGAGTTCAACATGCCAGTTTTGTTGAATTTGTTGAATATCCCTGCTTTCTTATTTGAAATTCTATTAAAATCCGATTCAAATCCTATTGAAATCCCAATGGCTGAGATGTTTTTCTGGGTTGGAAGAAGACAGGTCATTGACCGAGTCGAGTTGGAGACGGGCACCGAAGCAGAGAGCAAACCTCTGAAACCCGTGGCGCCTCTGACTTCAGCTGGGTGGGTTTGCTCAACTTAGATTCGCTGAGTCTGCGACTTGTTGTTTTCCTATAAGTCACCCATTTAAGGCATAGGGGAATATGTGTTCATTTTTGGGGCCCATTTTAAGCACATCCAGTAATCCAAGAGATACTGTAGCAAACATTGGGGATGAAATGAATGGAAGATCTGAAGGAGCAATACAGGATTGGAAATTCATGTTGGGGAGTGGGCTTCCTGATAAACAGTTGTAGGTGGTATCTGGAAATCTAGGCTTTCAGAAGCTGCTTCTTCACCTAGCATGGGATGACAGACATCTATGACGTTCCAATGTTTCAGTTAGTGTTCCATTTGCAGTGTTTCTTACCCATGATTAGAGATTGATAATGCCCACAATGTTTGGGTGATGGGTTGGGTGATGTGAGACATTTCACTACCATGACACCACAGCCAAGACGATCGTCGACTGTGGCATCCTCTCGTGAGAGTGGCGCTGCCATTGGGTCCAGCAAGATCCGTTTGTGATTTGGAAGGTGATTCCGGAGAGTTTTCATGTTTATGAGGAAGAATAAATTGAATTAAAGCTGCTGATTAGGCAGTTCTGAATCTTTGGCATTTGGGACCTTTTGTTGCCAATGTCACATTAGCGGTGCTGCGAAGCTAAAGTCTTTGCAGACTGACGTCAATTTCGAAGCTGGAGCTGGCACATCAACGAAAACCTTAGCGCTGGAAAAGTGTCTGATTTATCAGCTGGGATGGATCAAAGCGAACCAAAAGTTTTTCCAAAAGCCGAGGTGTGCCAGCACTCCAAGCCCAAAGACTTCATTGAAAAGACTGGCCTTCCGATTACAAACCCAGGTTGGCTAACAATGTTTGCCCTTTAGGGTTTTAGCACTTATGTGAGTTATATACCATCACTTTTCCAGCACCAATCCTATCTGATGATGTTTACGAGTCCATATTTTCATATGTGTTGTTTCCAACAAATGAAGGCATTGTCCCAAACCCGCCGGAAAGGCAGGGCAAACCTTTCAAAAATCCCAGAGGGGTTAAGTATGGTTAAGTCGTGTTCGATCCAGGGATTTAACCCAGAACAAAAGACAAAGAGGATAAATGAGGATAAATTGAAATGATTGAAATGATTGAAACGATTGAAATGATTGAAATGATTGAAATGGAGAAAGGAATGATTTTAAATCAAAAATCCCAGATCCATCCAGATCCTTTCCTTTTCCCAAACTTTCCCATTCCTATCCCACTGGCGGTGGTTTTTGGCTCGGGCTCTCAGCTTTATTCAAGTTCGGCACATCCCTGACGACAAAGATGGCTACCAAGGAGAAGATCTCTTCATCTGAAATCTCGAATACTATTCGGTACCAAGCTACTTGAAAAGCTACTTGAAAAGGTGGTAAACCGTGGATTTTCAACCCAAAGCCCCCAAAAAATGGAGGTAGTGGGTTTACATCTTAGGGTCTTTTCATGTCCGTAAATGGTAAATGGATCATGGATGTCATTTGTACCTGTCTATTGCGTTGGTGCAATGCCTCCATTCTATTCGAACAGCTGTGCTTGGCGGAATCCGATGGAATCCTCTGAGTTGTCCCACCAGAGAGGCTTTTTTTGCACCCAGTTTTTACTTATCATATCTTATCATCATGTTTTTTATTTGGTTGGACCCAAGTTTGCTAATATATAGCCCCGTTGTTCTTAATTCAATTCACATTGCTGATGCTGCCATGCTGGTAGTGTAGCTTTCAAGGCAGCGGCCAGTGCGGACATATCGACATGACGTGTTTCCAATCAGGGGTAGCGAGATATTCCGTCCAACACCCAACTTTGAGGAATTTGGGTATTGATGACATCCCAGGCCCATTCCCATTTTTCATGGTTAAATCATATGAATCCTAAGTCCTCTTGGTTTAACATTTAAACTCCTCATGTTGGACATTTATTATGAATCATCATTCGTTGCCTAACCCCCCATGGTTCACAATCCTAATCAACGACTTTAACTGTTATCATCTATTATCCCATTTTTGAACACTATAATTAATCATCACTACAAACTTTAGAAACCATTGTGCAAACCCATATTTAAGTTGGTTCGACTTCCCCAGTTTCGTCCATCCAATTCACCATAGATCAACATCCCAACATCCAGGACCGTCGCAGCTTGGACGAGCGCGCGCAGCTCTTGAACCTCTGGTGCCACCGGGTTTCCAATGGGGGACCCCCAAGTTATCCAAGGCATTCCAAGGCATTTGTCCAATTTGTCCATTGGTCATGTTGATGGGGAAACCAAAGGTGAAGAGGGGTCCTCAAGTTTGAGAAACACCCAAAACGATGGCTGAAGGAATTCTCAGAATCAAAATCATTTGGTTGAAGATGATGAAGATGTTTTCTTTCCAAAGGCCAGCCACGAAGCCCTCTGTCAGGTTGGACGAGTGTCCTCCAATTCGCTGGGTGGCAGAAAAGCCGCTTGGACTCAGATATATTTGCAGCAAAACTCCCAAGAAAAGCATCGGGACGTATAATCTATTGGCTCAAGTTGGACATTTCATGATCGAAAAAAACACGAATACATTAGAAAAAGTGTTTGCAAGACATTATGATTCAGTCTTTACCTCATGGTTTCCAAATGTCCAACTCCTGTTTTGGGCTTGCTATGGTCCAGTAGCATCCGCACACGTTTCTACCCGTCAGGTGTGGTATCTCGCCATTGGCAGTTGCCGCGGCAGGCATGTCAGGGCATGTCAGTACCTTTGCTGGCGTCCACGGCATTTCCCTTGCCTTGCACCATCTGCACCTGGCAGGTTTCCTTTGGTTTCTGCTCTTCGTGCTGTGGGGTTTCATGGGCGACCTGGTTTGCAAGGCTGGAAGTGTTGAAGGAGCTGTTGGACCGTCAGTGGCCACACGTGATTCGTCCCTCATTGGATCTCCTTTAAGATTGCTATGGGCCCAACCTTTTGCATCATTTTGACCCCACCCAAGTATCAAGGTGGGTCTACCCGTCTACCCGCAGCGGTTTGCCTTGGGGATCGAATAGTTTGGGAGGAACGAATGTCACATGTCTATTGACCACCTTTGCACAGGTGGTTGGCAACCTGTATCCCATGTACGCGTCCTTCCGAGCCAGTGTCTTAGTGATGAGCCGCTGAGGGACAGGCAAAAAACATCCTGCCAGAGTCCACGACTCCATACCCGAAATGAGGGATTGGACACGACTTGGATTTGGGGGTTGGTCGAGTTTTGAACTTTGGAGCCACCCCTGTGGAGTTTAAGAGAATATCATGAGACGAGGAGGATGAGGATGAGGATGATCAGGATGGTCTTGAGTCTTAACATAACGATGACATCAACGTGAAGTGACCATGAACATTGTTGAGATATGTTGTGATTATTGTCTTATTGTAGAGCTTCGCACACCGGCGATGCCCTTCGGGTTGGAGTCGTTCCTGGCTGTCCCAGGAGCTTGTGTTGGCAGCATAGGAAAGTTTAGGTTTGAATAGGGTTGGTATTGTAATGTATTGTAGGGAAGCGGAGGCTCACGCAGAAGCAGAGATAGGCCGAAAGTGTGACAAGTCCCTGGAGAATGGTAATGTCAATTGATATCAATTTATAAATATTATATGGTTGGTTTATGCTTTACTCACCTTTCCTCACATTACAAACCCTTGAGAAGCATGTGACTTCAGTTGATATTTCATGGCATGTGATTTCATGTTATATTTCATGGGGAACCATGACAACTACTGATTTTGGGGAAGTTTTATCGGAATGAATGGCATTGTTTTTGGAATCGAGCAAGATCCGATGGCAGCGGTGCTCGTTCTTGCTCAACCGGGCAAAAAGTTTCTGTGGAAGATCGCAGGATGGCAGAGCAAACTCCCAAACACCAAAGAGTCTCTTACTTGTAGCTCAAATCCTCATTTTTTTGTCGGGGTGAGATATCCATTGTTTGTTGCTTGACTCTTCTGCTTGGGCCACTTTGGTTGAATTTCCATGACTTTCTATTTTTTGATGGGGGAAAACCCAGCTATTTTTTGATTATAGACTTGTAGAACTTATAGATGTCCATTTTTCTTGCTTACTGTCATCCTATCAATGCGTGATCCATAAATGACCCATATATATATATACATATGCATGTATTCACCCCGCTTCGCGTGGGGTGGCCGCCCACACCGCAGGTTTATTTCGGTCCGTGAGAGGGGCTAAGGGTGGTTTTCCCCCGTGGGGGCTCTTCAAGCTAAGAAGTTTCAATAAGAA
>Ga0126342_10005466_pt1 | contig 22176 bp, 16 predicted proteins | sample Cyp1metagenome_FD_92528 | JGI IMG/M metagenome (GOLD analysis project Ga0126342, IMG submission 92528) | Coral microbial communities from Lord Howe Island, Old Settlement Bay, Australia - Cyphastrea 1 metagenome | ecosystem: Host-associated > Invertebrates > Cnidaria > Coral ...
GGAAAACCATAGGAAAACCATAGGAAAACCATAGGAAAACCATAGGAAAACCATAGGAAAATGGAGGTTTACCCTCTGGTAAACTAACATAGCTATAAAAACCACAATTCTTTAAGGGTAAATCCACCATAAATGGCCATGTTCAATAGCTATGTTAGTTTGCCAGGGGGTGGGACTCAGGGACATGGGGATTATGATAACCCATAGCAGGGAAACCCATCAACCAACAGTAGGAAAGGGGTATGGCTTTCATGGCTGCCATGGATCGTAGAATCGTAGCAGTGGGTAACAAACATAAGCAAAGAAACCGGGAGCATGGGAATTCCTTAAAGCCATAAACAGTGGCCGTCCCGGATTTTCCCGGGCTTAGGGCCGAATCTTCTCAATGAGGTAGATCATCCAAATGGACAATGTTGGTGATCCACCAGGTGCAGGTCGTGGATCCGCAATGATCCGCATTGGCCACACCATCACAGGCTGCCCCTCCTTCTGGGCAACCGGGCAAAGGTCCGGGTGCCAAAGGAAAGGGGAAGACTGAGGCCGCCTCTACACAGGATTTGGAAAACCTGGCAATTGGCGCGTCGGAGAGCCTAGCCAAGTGCTTGGCCCTACTTCCGAAATGTAGCCCACAAGGGCTTTGCACAATTATCAGTACGGCACGTACATTGGTACTACCGGGAGGATTAAGTGCTCGAAAGGAGGTCCAGCAGAGTTTGGCAATTGAAAGGCCAAGTTCCAGCTCTGGACGTGTTGCGACTCCACGCGCTGCCACCGGTACAACGGCAAAGCAGAATAAGGAGCCGAAGAAGAATCGTTCTGCTCGTCGCTGGGCCGAACTGTCGGCCGACAAGAAGCGGGATTTGCAGGAAAAGAACCCAATTTTAGTGGAATTGAACGCATCGCAGAGCAGAGCGTATGCAAACTTGACGCAGGAACAGAAAACTGCCATGCGTGCCTTCCACTCCACGGAGGAATTGGAAGGGTCTGGCATCCCACAACATTGCATCCAATAAATGTGAAGGCGATCTTCAAAGAGGACTTACAGAACCCGGGCTGCTCCATCCAATTGTAAGTATAAATGATAGCCATGAGGAGAGAAAAAATGGTAGATTTACCTTTGTATCCAACGGAAAAATCCATGATGTACATCCCATGATATCATTGATAATATCTCATAATCCGAAACAATGATAGCAATTTTTACATTTGAATACCCATGATATCCCCATTGTTTTGAGTGGCCCTCCCTGTTCGCTTGCCATGCCCAGGATCTACCAAGCGTTGCACTCGGACGTTTGGGAGCGACAAAGTCACCGTGGAGTTTTCCAGGATTCAAGGGGATGATCAGCCTGGTCCTGGTCTGCCGAGTTGGTTCCATGGGACCTTCAATGATAAAAGGCCTGGTAAACGGACTAACAAAAAACGATGGGAAATCACCATTTTATAGCTGGGAAAATCTACTATAGATGGCTTTTATAGCTGGGAAAATCCACTATTTCTATGGCAATGTTCAATAGCTTTTTGTATGTTTACCAGAGGGTAGCAGGCTTGCTCATTGGAGGTGGGGAAGTGTTTCTCTTGGAATGACGACGGATACCCAATCCTTTCTTTCGAGATGCAGCTCGTCTCGTTTCCTGCACATTGCCCAAGTTCTTTGTAGGGTACAAGTTTGGGGATAGCCCAACTGCCAGAGATGGTGAAAATGATTTGAAACAAACCAGGAGATGGGAATGGGGATCCAATTTTTGACCGTCCCTGCTTTGCGGATTGCTGGAAGCTAATCTGTGGTCTGGATATGTCTGGATAGTGTTTAACCATAGATTGTTTTTTACTCAAAAGGCTTGAAGTGGCTTACTATTCAACCAAAACTTAGAGAAAGCACGGGAACCTTTTAGCCACCAAAAGGTAGCCTCGACAGCCTCCGGCATTTCTGGATTAACCCAGGTTGAAGAGACTCGTTTTCCATTGTTTTGAAAGGGGTACATGTCAGCCTATCCAGAAATTTTGTTTGGCAGAGTATTTGTTGCAGAACTATTTTTACTTGGTTCAATCACGCTGTTTGATGGTTTAGCCGCCATTAGCCTTTTCATCATCTTTTTTGTTTCTCAAATCACATTTTTCACCAATTTTAAGCACCATTTCTCGTTGGTCAATCCATCCAAGCTTGGCTGAATCACCATGTTTGCTAGTTAAATCACCATAACTCCCATTAGATCACCGTTCTTGTTGGTCAAACCACCATTTTCCCATGGTTGACCCCACGGCTGGTCAGCTGAACCACGTGATCGTCAGGATCCTCATCTGAGCTGCGTGGAGTCGCAGATCTTGGACTGGCCACGCTTCAAGCGGATCTTTGAGAAGGATGAGCCGCAGATGGGATGGGTGGTTTAAGGGCGATTTGTCGAAATCATGACCTTCTGGTGATTGAATCTTTAATGTGGATTTAATGGGATTAGTTGGTGATTTAAGCAGTAATGTTGATGAACGGATGATACCATGGTGAAAAATCAGGTGTTTAATGGTGGTTTTATGTCATATATATATCTCTCTCTCTCTCTTTCTCTCCAATGATGTATATGATGCGATATGATGTAATATACGGGTGTGTCTGAAAATGAGGTATATCCCTAAATGGCTTGTTTTCATAGGGATAATGAGGATAATCCATCGGAATTTGGGATACTCTATTCTCAGACAACTGATGGTGTTTTAATGAGATTTAGGGTGACTTAGCCAGCAAACTAGGCATTGAAAGTGGTGTTGTCATCACGAGCCTTGAAAGAAACGGCTGGCGTGCTGTCAGAAGTTTCACTGGACAGCAAAAACATGAATTTCGCCAGCCAGATGTTGTTTTCAGAGGTTTTACCCTCTGGTAATTTAACATAGCTATTGAAAATCACCATTTTTTAAAGGGTAAATCAACTATAAATGGGCCATTTTCAATAGCTATGTTAGTTTACCAGAGGGTATCATGTTTTTTGAAGTTGATAAAATGTGGCGTTTACACCATAGGTTGGGAATATGGCAAATGGTCCGCTTTTTTCGTCAAACAAACGGTCGAGGATAATCCACAGAAATGAAGTGGAACTGCGCCCCCAAGCACTTAGGAAGTGGGCTATCGGCTATAGCCTGTAGCCCCTGATACTTGCGGTTGTCATTGGGGATTGTCCTATTTATGTGGTTATATCATGGTAACCACTTCCTGGGATGTGCTTTCAAGCTGTGTTTTGTGGCGTCAGAATAGTTGGTAAATAGGTGTTCCTCCGGCAGGTTATCATCCACTGTCCTACTTATATGTCAGTACATTTCCCCGAGTAAGGGTTCTCATTCATAATCTTGTAGGCTCAAATCATCTCAAACCCTCTTTTTCCCCCACCTGCCACGTGAGGGTCTCTAGATTTTAACAAAGGTGCCACTCTTCCTCCTCTTTTCCGCGTCTTCTCCTTTCTTGCCTTGTCCTCCTCGCCCTTAACCGAACACCATATCGCGAGCTCAGGATGCTGTGGAGAGTGGCTGGACCCGAACTCATGCCAGAGAGGATGCCAGACAGAAAAATGCAATACAGAATACCAAAATACACGTCAGAAAGATTGCAAGATATATGTCAGATAGAATGCTAGAATGATTGCCAGATAGAATGCCAGAAAGAATGTCAGAATATATGCCAGAAAGATCCAGAAAGTACGTCAAAATAGATTCCAGAAAGAATGTCAGAATATATGCCCGAAAGTATGTCAGAATAGATGCCAGAAAGTATGCCAGATAGAATGTCAGGGCATATGCCAGAAAGAATGCCAGAATATATTTATGGCGTATATACTTCCAGATGGCATGTCCGAAACTATGTCAGAATAGAATGGTGTGTCAGGGTGGGAATCACTCCAAGAAAGTAACTCAAAGATATCATATGTCATGTCCCCAAGCAATGATTCCAGTTCTGAGTCTTTAAAACCCCCATGAAATCCACAACCTTTTGATCCTCAGATTCGCCATCCGAGCCATCTGACCCAAGGATTGGTATCAACCCGCCGTGGACGTGGCCTATGGCCCCCAACTGGAAGAATTCTGGCGGGAGGCGGCTCTCGAGCGCCTGGGATGATGCCAAGAACCTCACTTCCAATGAGTAAAATGATGACTTCAGCAGCAAGCATGGTTAGTTGATGGTTAATGCTGGTGTGTAACTAATAGAACTAAGGTTTATGGTCGATATATTGAACTAGTTCATGGGGTTTTTGAACTAACTTGTAACTGGGGTGGAACCGCCTTGCAAGTTTGTATATGTGCAATGGTCATGTTTCCAAATGTTTGCATCCTTTGAAGTTTCTTGTAGTTGTGGTCTTCAGTACCCGCCACCTGCGCTTGGGACTGGAGATTGTGGACACCGACTCCGCACGCACCCCATCAAGAGTTGGATTGAACCACTAAAGATAAGGATTTAATGCGATAGTATCGCAGAGAGAATGGAATATAAACAACCATGATCAACAGCTGAATGACCATGTTTCGAAGCATGTTCATCAGTCCATTACTAGGGTTTACATGCCTGTTAGTTTTGGATTCCCATTACGGGATGGATGACCAGACTCCCTATATCATGTTTTTACCATGGCACATGTGGGTGTTGCTGTAAATAAAGGTACCCCCAAACCATTGCTTAAATAGGTTTTGGGTGTTCCCCCATTTTGGGACCCCCATTTATACTTCGTAGTGGTGAGATGGTGGTCTAGTTGACAGATCATTGGGGTCTGGATTGACGTTGGATCGGAAAAAGAGAAATTTTCCGTAGCTCAAGCTTTTCAGCTCTCCTGAGTTTTGACACGAACACCGCATTGAACTCTGCGCTTGTGGGATGCCACCGAAGTTCGCTGCAAAGGCGAAAGCGAATCATGGCACTTTGGCCGGACTGAGAGCAGCGATCACAGCTCCGCCTCCTGCGAAAGCTGGTGCTGTAGTGGCGAATCCCAAGGGCCTTGCGAAGGCGAAAGATGTACAAGCCGCCAATGACGGCTTTCTCCGTGTACTTGCTTCTGCGACGGACACAGGGGTCCTGGCCATGATCAACCTCCCTGCGGAAGTTGTGCCAGTCACTGATCTTATCTTTGGGCCATTCCGTGGTGCTGCCTGGAATACGCCTCCTGCTGCTGGCAGCTGCATGGGTAGAAACTAATCCTTTAGTGTTTTGGTATCAATGGAATTATCTACCAGCCAGCTACGAACTTATTCCCCAAACAGTGCGGCCAAAGTGAAGAGTTCTTACGCTAACTGTTAAGGCCCGGTGTTTTATTGAGGTGGTCTCGGAAGCGTCCGGCATTTTCCCTCTAAATATCCATGCAAAATGGCTCTCGCGACATGTCCATGTGCATTTCGACTGCACAGGCTCGCACAAACCGATGTCCCCGGATGTGTTTGTAGCCATTCTCCTGTCAATTTCCATACAAAATGGCTCTTGTGAAATGCCCATGTGCATTTCGACTGCGCAGGCTCGCACACAACTCTGGCCGCGGGATTCGCGTCCGGCACTTCTCCTCTAAATTTCCAGTCAAAATCGCTCTTTTGACATGTCCATGTGCATTTTGACTGCACAGGCTCGCAGAAAGTGTGGTTCCCGGTCTTGGGATCGGTCTTCCTCTTCAACATCATCCTTCTCGACTTTATCCTCTTCCTCCTCCTCCTCAACATCCATATCATCATCTTCCTCTCATCATCATCCTCATCATCATCACCATCATCATCATCACCATCATCATCACCATCATCATCATCATCACCATCATCATCATCACCATCATCACCATCACCGCCATCATCAACACCAGCATCATCATCAACATCAGTGTCAACACCAACATCGTCATCAACATTAAAATACATGATCTTTTTACTCCCCCCCCCCACACTGTTTGGGGTCTCTTGCCGGGATATTCGTTTTGCAGGGTATCTACGACTGGCACTGAAGTGGATGGATGTGCATAAATAAATAAACAATAAACAAAATCTAATATATATATATATATATTTGTATTTATATTTATTATGTTTAAAAATATATATATATATATATATTATATTATATATATTATATGTACGCCATATATTATTATCCATTTACTAACTAGTTAACTAACTCCATGGCCCATCTAAGTGGAAGGGGAGTTGGATTCGCATCTATCAGTGGGAAGAAACCACCTATCTGTGCCGCCCGAGGTGTCCCTTGGGTTTTGCCATGGCCAACCTCATTAAGGTTGGCACAATTGGGACCGAACAGTGTGAAAAAAAGGTGACGTTTAGAATGGTGGGTTTTATGATGTTTTATTTCATCTTATCTTTGCATTAAACCAGGCGTAACATGTTTTTTGCGTGTATATATAACACGCATGGAATTAGATATTCACATAGAGATGCAGTTCTCATTTTTTCGAGTGGGTAAATTTCACAACAGCCTCACGCCGCCTTCCGTCACTCTAGGATGGTTTCAAACGTCACTTCCTATGGCTGGTGGTTTTTCTGGTTTCCTATGCTCCCAAGTTGCGGGGTCGCCGTAAATCCCCAAAGAAAAGGATCTATCCAAGGCGAATTTCCCAGCCGTGGTGCTTTACGTTGAAGTCGAGGCCCCCGGTTGAGCTATAGATGAAAAAGTTCAACAAGAAACCTAGATGTGATAGTTGTAATGGAAAAACAATAGGTAATATCACATTTCATATATAACATGTCATATATCCTATACTGGTTGGTGGTTTGGAACATGAAATTTATTTTGCATAATATATGGGATAATCCTTCCCATTGACTTTCATATTTTTTAAGATGGTTAAAACCACCAACCAGATATAACATTTTATATGACACAATATAACATGATGTAACCAAAGTGGCCAACGATGATTCGCAGTGAACATAATGTACTTCGGATTTATATGTCTTATGGCCAATGGTTAGCCCCTGGGAAACACGGCCGCCAGGCGATGTTGTGCTCACACACAGCTTCTGGGCAGCATTTTTTCGCCAGGCATTAGGTTTATTAGTTGGGGTAACTATAAATCCATTTGGTTATATTAGTTTAAAATAAACCATGAGAATTCCAATTTCACTATGGTTTATGATACTTATAATTTGTGGCAGATTACTTTTCGATCTGGGAATTACTATAGGGAAAACAAAATTATGTCCAGTTCCGGTCGAAGAATGTTACCCACGAATCCGCGAATCCTTTGCTCAGCAAACCATACGTATTGACTGACCAATAGTCGTAGCCAGTTTCGGTACAGGAAAACCTCGGATAAGCCAATTCTTGTAGGTTATGTCAGTTACATCAATGGCCATGCAACAGGAATCGATTGATTGGAGGTACCGATTCCATATATGTTTGGCCTATTTCAAAGGCCTTAGTTTCAGGGAATATCCCAACAAAATATGGCCAGAAATATGGTACAGTAGCTCCATTTTAGGATCCTGAAATCCCATTGATATCAGTTACCCTCTGGTAAACGTTTACAAAAAACTATGGAACATCACCATCTAAAAAAGAACGGTAAATCAACTATTTCTATGAGTCATTTTCAAGATATGAGGGTACATCCTCACAAAATTTAGACTGAGTTTCTATGGTTCATTTACAGCTATTTTCAACTACTGTATTTCTATGGGTCAATTATTTTGACATAACCAGAGGGTACATCCTCATTGACTGAGTTCAGTCAGATGACCTGCCGGAACCCCTTAAACTCACTGGACCATTTTTATGCACATTCCGATGGCGAGTTCGGAATAAAAACCGCCATGAAACCCCGTGAGACCATATGGAACTATATAATCTGATTGGTGGTTTAGAACATTAATTTCATTTTCCATAATATATGGGTTGTCATCCTTCCCATTGACGAAGTCATATTTTTCAGATGGGTTGAAACCACCAACCAGCAATTATAGAACCGGAAAAAAGAAAACTAGACATAGCTGACCCCCATGTGCAAACATAGATGGATAGATAGATCGATAAATAGATAGATAGATATATAGATAGGTGGATAGATAGGTAGATTCGTACTTGTAGGTAGGCATGTAAACAGATACATCCGCAAAGACATGTTGCTCCAAGCCCCGAAGATTTCCTTTCACGGCTGATGGAAGTTTCATAGTAACCCCCACCAATTATGATCAAGCATCCATATGTCATTTGTCATGTTGCAATCCTCGTAAATCATACATAGGTTGATCATGAATCGCATGAGTCGTAAACATGGTAGTTATAACCCCCAATTCTTGATTTTGGCGCTGTTTGGTGGTTAAACTTCTATTGGTGGATCTGACTTGAAAATCCAATCTGTGTGATCTAATGTATACAGATTGCAATCTATCTGTGAACCATCAACTAACTTTCAAACTAATCTGATGACTGCATATAATTTATAAGAATATACAACTAATGTCCACTATAATTTTGGATATTTCCAGGAATGATCCTCCAGTTGTTCTCATATCCCATTCAATAGTAGATATCCCATTAAACAGTCATATTTCTATTAAGCCTCCATTAACAACCCATTCATGAATCACTATGAAAATTAAAAAAGTTCAATCCCCGTTACCCTCTGGTTATTTAACATAGCCATGGACAATGACCCATTTATAGATGGTTTACCTAGCTATAAAATGGTGATTTTCCATGGCTATGTTAAATAACCAGAGGATAATAAAGTTCCAATCGCATTTAAAATCAGTTAAATCCCCCATTAATCCATCCTAAAAAGACTTCCATTTTTTCCCAGTCACCCAAGGAGTCCATCTGCTTCCGCGCTCACGAGCAGATGCTGGGTGCCGTCCTGGAAGAAGTGCGGCTGCCGGATGTGGCCCAAAGCGGATGGCCCATCCTTCGCTTGTTGGGACATGTAGCGCGGGTGGTGAGGCGTGAGGCGTTCCTGGTGGGACAAGACTTTTCTGGTGATTTCTGGTGATTTATAGCGATTTATGGTGATTCATACAAGGTGGTGCCCCCCCAGTGATGTTAGTTGGTTTATCATCCCATTAACTAGTTCGATATATCTTCCATAAGTCCTAGTGAAATTAGAGTTATGTTCACCAACTTAGCTATCTAACGGGGGCACCACATTGTAGTGATAATATATGGTGATTTCTGTTGATTTCTGATGATTTCGCGAGCAAAAATGTCATCAAATTTCAGTTGAAGCCTGTGAATCCACCAAAATTTCTAGTGGTTAGACGAAACCTCGGTTTTGATTTTCTTTTGGACTTAGAGTGGCTGAAACCAGGGAAATGTGGTGATTTTTGGATGTTAACATATGTTAAATGTATGGAAATGTGGTGATTTTTTGATGTTAACATATGTTAATTAACCCAAAATTCTGAACAAAACCGTAGTTGATGATTGGGGATTCAATTACAAATGATATCATAGGGAATTCTAACCACTAAAAATGCAGATATCACTTAGAAATTATGGTTACTAAATGATGGGAGTCATATGGGTACAAGGTGGCGCCCGAGTGATGTGTGTTTAATAAACCCATCCAACTATAAGATCTGTCTATCAGAAATGTGTGTTTGCCTAGTAGTAAACCAATTGAGCCAAGTATGTGGCACCACCCTGTACTATGAATGTGGAAAATCAGGGAAAAACATGGAGATGCAAGTGACACAAACTTCAGACATGTCTAATCATGCAATATGCAACAATCAAAAAAAGTGTGCATGTTTGATGGAATATACCCTCCTGCAGTCAAACATGGCAATGGAAAATCCATTATATATAGATGTTTGTTTCAAACATGTTTTATTTTCCATAATATATCGGTTGTCATCCTTCCCATTGACGAACTCATATTTTTCAAGATGGCTAAAGCCACCAACCAGTATAGATGTTTGTTTCCAGCTATTAATCTTCATTTAGGTCAGATTCTCCAGCCACGTTGACCAATTTTGGTCATCAGATTTGTCAGGTGGTTTGACCGAGACAAAAATCTTGGATAAAATGGGCAGTTTTGTGGCGGTGTCACCTGCCAGGTGGACATAAAATATGAGTTGACTGGATTTACTGGCACTTTTTTTTGACTGGGTAGTTTGTGCCACTAGTCCTTTGCCGCTTTTGGCAATGGAAAAGAAATCCAGCAGCGTTTTTTTCGTGGACTGAGATTCACCATGATATGGACGTCGATACATCCGATATCAAATAATAACCCAAGGTGAATGATGAAAACTGCCAGGTAATGATAGATGTTCCGAATGAGATGTGTATCATGAAAAATGCTGAAATGATGTAAACTGCAAGTTTCTCATGGCTAGTAAAAGGTGGATTGAAACACCAAATTCATGGGGATATACTACAAAAAGAACGCTCGGGTGACTTAATTCTAAGATAGTCATGAATATGGGGTTTAACCGCCAGCTTAGACATCCACTTTTTCGGAGAAAAATATGGTACTGAGGTGTCTATCAAGCGGTAATGAAACTCATCGTAATCTTGGAAGCCAACTGGATACCTAGTTGCTCACGCCGTGACGGGTGGCCTGTGCGTTTTGGCACATTTTGCATTTTGTATGTATATATATATATATGGGGTGGGGTGGGGTGGGATATTAACGTCCTCACGATCACGTCCTTGATAATATGGTGGCAACGCATGTTCCACCAACTAGGACGACCTTGATGATGCAACATGATGCTATGTTGACAGTACGTTGGGTTGGGGTGGGGTGGGGTGGGATATTAACGTCCTCACGATCACGTCCTTGATACTACGGTGTCAACGCATGTTCCACCAACTGGGACGACCTTGATGATGCACATGATGCTGCGTTGACAGTACGTTGGGGTGGGGTGGGGTGGAGTGGGAGTGGGATATCAACGTCCTCACGACGTACGTCCTTGATACTACGTTGTCAACGCATGTTCCACCAACTGGGATGACCTTGATGGTGCGACATGGTGCGACATGGTGCTTGTTTTTTCGTGCATGCAGCCAGCAGCAGTTCTGCAAATTAAGAATGTGATCTTGTGGCATTATAGTTGTTTTCTTACAAAGGTTTGCCTAGGCAGGGTTTGTATAATTGATAATGTCAAAGGGAAAAAAATGAGGAATGTAGTAAAGTAAACTAGAAGATGGCATTTATTTGAGGACTAGCAGGGGGGTAGAGATGGCCTGGCGACCCTTAATATAAGTTTTGAAAAAATGGATCCCAAAGCAATTTAATATCAAAAAAAGGCCCAAAGGACATGGCGTAGTCAATCCTCACCTGAAGGAGAAGACGTTTCAATGGTTCTGGCGTCGCAATCTGAATGTGAACGACAAGTTCGCACCGACGCAAATGTGCCAGGAGCTTGGAAAGCTTTGCAAGTGGCGTGCTTGAGTGTGGAAAATGGCGCTGACGCCGCCGCCCACAGGCCACCGGCCACGGCGTGACCTAGTTTAGTGTAGATGAATCTTGTGCTACAACTGGCGCTAGATGCTAAACCAACTAAACACGGTCATTCTATGCAGGGTATCTGAGGGTGTCCATATAATGGCTGGTGTCAAGCAACTGGCGAACAAACATCTCCTCCTTTCCTGGTGGCCTTTTGTGGCGTGCTGTATTCAACCCAGCAGTGAACGTGGCCAGAACAATACGACAAGAGCGATCCTCAGCAAATCGCTGAAGTGGCAGTACGGCGCTGCCAGTCGCTGCCAAACCATCATCAACCCAGAGCTGGGTGCGCTGAAAGCAAGAAACAGGATTGAAGACAGAGGTGAGAAACACCACAAAACCGGCGAAACTGCTCATAAAAAAACGGAAGCGCATTTGTAAAGGCAGCGAAACAACTTAGCCGCGCTGACTTGACCATGTTGTTCAACGTGAGACGAAGTACCAGAGGGCAGCAAATGGACTGAATGGTGATCGACATTGATCGGTTTGAATTTTCGGTGTATAAAACTCACCGGGCAATCTAAATCTCGTGATAGCTATGTGATGCTATGTGGGTTTCATGGGGTCATGAATCAATCTGAGTCACTGCCAAGAAGAAACCCGCATGTGCTATGCAAAAAAAAAGATTAATATCAATGGACTCACCAATGATGGCCGTTTACCCAAGATGGTGGTTGCGCTGCACATCTTCCGATTAGGTCTCTCATCCAAAAATGTGAGTCATCATTGCTTGGCCCATCCAAATGAAAACTTCATGGTTTAAGACTTGGAAGACTTGCATTATATGCTTCAAGTCCCCTCAAGCAACTTCCCGACTTAGGAAGCTGGTATGTGGATATAATATACATATATTTACAGTATTTATATATATAACACATCCAGTGCCATGTTTGCTTATACCCATTAATAGTATCACCACCCCATTTCTGCAACCCCAAGTGCCGGTTTATGTGTATATCTATATCTATATCTGTATCTATATCTATATCTATATCTATATCGTAAATCACATATAAATCTCATGTTTGGTGGTTAAATCACTTTTCTTGGCGGTTTTATGATGTTTTACGGTTATCTGTGTCAATACCTCCTTTAATTTTCTATTACATGTCCCATTGGATTTTCCGATATGTTTGATGGCAAATTCCCCAGTCAGGGGTAACCCCAACGGAACTCCCAAGCATGTCGTCATCAAATCACCCCCCAGTCATATATGATGAATTAACCCAGTGTTTTCCTGTTGAATTCTCTATTTCCCATCTACGTTTGCTTACCCAGGTTTCACTCTCCCCGTATTCCCACGTCCCCATCGTTTTTTGAAATTAATCTCCTTAATTAATTGGGGTAATTCTTCATACTTGGGTTAAAGTTAACGTGGGATAGAAAGGAAACGTGGTCTTTTTAATTGTATCCAATAACCAACCATTTAGTGGTTTCCTGAAATAGGGGTACCCCCAGTTCATATCCATTTTGATGGATTTTCCATTATAAAACAACAAAATGTTCATGACGATGGAAACCACCACTTGACCATCAAAGCTCGCCGCAGGCGCCATGGTTTCCATCTTGACTTTCTTCCAGAGGAACTGCTTGGAGGAACTCCAACAGCGGCCTCGCAGAGCATGTCACGTGGCAAAAAACGCCGTTGGGTGTTGCCGGTGATGGGGTTGGCCCCGTTGAAAACGATGGTTCCTAAGAAACACGAGAAAATTGGTGATTTAACCATGAAAAATATGATTTAATGGGATATTCAAGCCTGCTTGGGGGTATAGCTGGGGCTAGTTTTGGTTATCACCATGGCAATAACTGCCATAAGTTCAGATATTTTTGGCCAACAAAACATCCCTCTTTAGATCATCCCAAGTAATTTGGGGTAGACTTTGAATTGGGGATGTGTCACTATTGGTTTTTCTAATTGCTGGAAAGATGTATTGTTTGTGGAAAATACGATCTTAGTGCAATAATTAATTTTGGGGATGTCTGGAAAGATTTGCCCAAGAAAGATGGTTGTATAAAGCCAACAAGATACTGGGAAATGGATTCTTATTTTTCTTTTGTATCCCAAACCACCAAAACTGAGCCTTTACACAACTAAAACGATGATGGCACCGATAAAGATCGTGATTCATCACAGACACCTTCCTAGTGGTCCTGGAGAGTCGGGATGAATATCTCACAGCTGCGGCGGGATAACCATCCAGCATCATCCAACAGTTGTTTTGGTGTGAAAACTGGTTGGTGGTTTGGAACATGTTTTATGACTTTCCATATGGGAATATATAATCATCCCAACTGACTTTCATATTTTTTGGAAAGGTTGAAACCACCAACCAGATAAACTGGACATCCAGCTATACTCACAAGAGTGCCTCATTTCCGAGTGGTAGTCGCCCACGTACGATGAAAAATTGCCATGTATAACTAGTGGGTGGACACAGCATTTTGCTGATTCCTTCGATGGCTTTCCAGAAGGATAAATGTCCGGATTATAAATAGTGGAATTTTAATATGTTCCCCTAAACCAAGTTTAGTACTATTCTCTTAAATCCACTTTTTGTGGGATTCAAGTGTTCAAATAGAAAGGACCTCACAGGCTGACCAAGCCGCTTTTAATAGTTTAGATATGGGAGATGTATCCCAAAATGGCCCAAGTTATACTGGTTGGTGGTTTGGAACATGAATTTTTATTTTCCATTTCATATATGGGTTGTCATCCTTCCCATTGACGAACTCATATTTTCGAGATGGTTGAAACCACCCTCTATCCTCCGGCAATTGAACATAGCTATGGTTAAGCCATGGCCGTCGTTGGGAGCCACAGCTGAGGCAAGATCTACTCGAAACCTGGCATCTGGCCCAAGTCGAATGTTCCCATTTTGAAAACGGCTGTGTTTATATAGTCAATTGGAGGTACCTACCATATACAAGGCCTATTTCTAAGGCCTTAGTTTCATGGAATATCCCAACAAAATATGGCCAGAAATATGGTACAGTAGCTCCATTTTAGGATCCTGAAATTCCCATCTGGTTGGTGGTTTGGGACATGTTTTATTTTTCCATATATTATATTTGGAATGTCATCATCCCAACTGACTGACTCGTATTTTCAGATGGGTAAGTATACCACCAACCAGGGTGATTCTGAATAGCTTCCCGGAAATCCACCTGTGGAATCCATGACGGGAATATCTTTAGTAGTTACAGTGTGGTGCCCCCAAGATAGCTAAGTTGGTGAACATAACTCTAATAACTAGGACTTATGGTAGATATATCTATAGTTAATGGGATTATAAACCGACTTATAACTGGGGGAGGCACCACCTTGTACCAAGTTTTGGGTCCTTGAATTGGATCATCGATTTTGGGGCCCGATGAAGGTTAAATATTCCAAGTATCAACTGCACGGATAAATCCATTTGCCCGGCAAGATTGCATTACTCAATTGCGATAAAAACTTGGGTATGGGATGCTATGGGTCAAAATTGGGTACCCCAATAATTGGATGTAGGACAGACAATTATGTGATTTTTTGAGCCAATGTCAAACCCCATATCCCCATTGTATTCAGACATAACTGGTAAATGGATGTTCATCCACCAAAATATGGTACCCATTGGCAATGTAAGATAGCAATGGACAATGGCCCATTTAGTTCGATGATTTACCACACAAAAAATGCATGTGTTCGATGTTAAATTACCAGAGTGCATACAAGGTGAGGTCCCCTTATGCACCCCTAGATAGCTAAGTTGACTCATAACTTGGTTAACTAGGGTTGATAGCGGATACCATCATTCATTGGTTAATGTTGGTGCAAATAACTCCAGTAATAACCATGGTTTATGGTAGATATATCTATACGTACTATGGTGTATAAACCAGCTTCCAGCAGGGGGGGTATCACCTTGTAGGTTTTGACACATTTCAGCAAAGCCAACCTTCAAGGACTGCTTGCCGAAGCTAACTCTCGCAGCCGAACGTACTGCAGCACGCTGGAACGGCCTGCGCTTGGTCTATGCGACCATGGCCTATGGGACACGTTGCGCGGTGTGGCAACAGGTGGCCAGTTACAACCTGGTTGGTGGTTTCAAACATTTTTTATTTTCCATTTATTATATGGGATGTCATCCTTCCCATTGAGTAACTCATATTTTTCAAGATGGTTGAAACCACCAATTAGATAAGTCCATAATATATGGGATAATCCTTCCCATTGAGTTTCATACTTTTCAAGATGATAAGATGGTTATTGCACCACCAACCAGGAACAATAGGAGTGGGGGAATCCCCAAACGGCCCTTTCTGGGAGCTTTCTGGGAGAATCATCGAGCTGCTGGGTAAATGTGAACCATGTTTGATGACGACGGCGTCGTGGTGTTCGTGGATAAAGCCAGGTGACTGCTACTCCCACGAATCGTAAGTGGGTTAGTTCACCCCAGTTTTTTGAGTGGATTAAGCCTACTTATCCCATGTATAACTGGGGTTGTAACCCACTTACGATTCGTGGGATGAGCCATCAAGAAGGTGACTACCCCCACCCAGTTGGATAACCACTATCAATGGATTTGTTTTCCAGGGAAAAATTTCACCGGAAACGATGGTTTTTACCATTCAATATGGGGTTTTCCTCTAAATGTTCCCCTAAACCAATCCATTGACACTATCATTATAGCTAAGTTGGTAACCAATAACACTATCATTAAAGCCAGGTGCATAATGATAGTGGTAGTTCCTAAGTTGGATAACCACTATGAAATTATAGCTATGCCCATTTTTTGCTAAAAGTGGAACAGCGCATCCATCGTTAGAATTTTTATACAATGGATGTTCCAACAAGAATTGCCATATTTTCCCAGATGAATCAGATGAATCCATTATAAATGGCTCATTTTCCCTCCATTTTTTCCTGCTTAACTCACCATGTTTGCTGGCTAAATCCCCATGTGCCTATCTTTTCTGAGACATATGTAATTCTAGTTGGTGGTTTGGAACATTTTTTATTTTCCCATATATTGGGAATAATCATCCCAACTGACTAATGTTTTTCGGAGGGGTTGAAACCACCAACCAGAATCAGTGTGAACCGAGTTTCAGCCTTACTTTCATAAATCAACGATCACAATGGAAGTCGAACTATGTGACAGTAGACCATATCCACATAAATTATCATAAATCCACCTTCATTAAATCCATCATCTATGGTGGGAAAGTCACTACCATTCACTAAGCTACAAGCCACCTCATGATATGATAACCGATGAGTGATTGGAATGGTATTTTTTTTGGTTATAACAAACATTACCATTACCATACAACTCCCATTAGCATTGTTCCAACACTCAATCCATTATTTCAATACCCCGAACGTGTTGTAACCATCAAACATGTCTACTGCTGATTGGCCATATGATGTTGTCAACTACCTGGCTTATGGGGGGTTATTGGTGTTTATTCTAGCCAATAGTGGATCACTCCAATGATTATCAACTTCCCCATTATATACCAGTTGGTTGTATATGTCATTATGTTCCCATCATTTTCCCGTTATCTCCCAACAGATATGGCCCCAACAGATATGGCCAATTCCCATAGACATCCCATGAATACCCCTCCAAAATGATTCACCTTGAGGTAAGGGGATTGGAATGGTACTGATTATATTCTATTGGGATTATAACGATCATTACCATATAACATCCAAGTAGCATTATTGCAACATTCAACCCACTAAATGTCCATTATACTCCCCATTCTTGCTGGTGAATTCCCATTGAATCCCATTAAACCACCATTAATTGCCCCTATATCCCCATGAAAAAATCCATTGAGGTTTACTATCATGTTACCTGAGATGAATTCTATACATATCCCAGTCATCGCAAGATATAATGGAGAGTAAATCCCATGAAAATTATGACGACCTCACTGTCCGAACCCTGGTTCATCATGGTTTAGATATAGGGAAATGATCCCCAAATGGCCCAACAAAATTCAGGTTAGTGAAATATTGTAATTTACCCAGATATTATGATATATATTTCATCACCAGTTGGTTTTATGTTCCCATTAGGAATCCCCAGCATATTCCCGCGATATTCTCTTGAAATATCCCAATAGATCCAAGGTCAATTCCAAGGTCGATATCCCATGAGTATCCCATGAACTAATGTATCCCCATTAGATTCCTAGGGTGACTATTATTGCCAAAATTACCATACGTATATCTGACTGGTGGTTTGGAACATGTTTGATTTTCCCCAATAGTTGGGATGATGATCCAATCTGACTTTCATATTTTTCAGGGGGGTTGAAACCACCAATTAGATATTGATGGATAGAAAATCCCACCACCTGAGGTTTCAGCCTTTACCTCAGTCGCTTCCTGAGCCGCGCCGTCGCCTTGTCGTTGGACGTCGTGGCATTCTGCCTGGACGCTGCAGCCTACGAGGCCTGCCGCATGGTGGATGGCCATTGCGTACGGGGCACACCATCCATCCTCAACAAGCGCCTTGGATGCATTGACGTGGCCTGGGGAGGTGAAAATATGGTGCTCCCAAGATGGCTAAGTTGGTGAACATAACTCTAATCTCACTAAGACTTATGGTAGATATATCGAACTAGTTAATGGGATTATAAACCAACAAACATCACTGGGGGGGGCACCACCTTGTGAAAATATGGGATGTCCATCTGCTATTGCTAGATATGTATCCCATATGCGCGAATTCAAAACGATTCGCCTATGACAGGCCACCTGAGCTAGTTGCAAATGACTTCGAAAAACCACCTGTACGTATAAATCTAAAAGAGCTCTGGTTGGTGGTTTCAAACATGAATTTTATTTTCCATATATGGGATGTCATCCTTCCATTGACGAACTCCATCATTTTTTCAAGATATTTATTCCCGACAGTTCCGCAGTTTTTCGTCTATCCGAGGCCTTGACATTCCAGTGGTAGTCCCCGCATACCTTGAGATTTCACCATATGCCCCCAACATGTTCTCAACGTTTTCCCCAAGATTCTTACTGACCGCAATGGACGCAGTTTTTCTCGCTATCAACAGATTCAATACAAGTATATATATACTGGGATTTTCATTGGATTGAACGCCTTTCAAACGGCTTCAAGATATCTCTTTAGTTTCCCTTAGTCATAGCTGGGAGGAGAGCCCAATACAGATCTCCCATTGCAGGATTATCCTGGTACAGGCTGGGCCAATAGCTAGCTGTTGCCTTGGAGTTGTCACATGTTTTTTTCTCAATCCGCAAAATTTCTGATGTTTACATCCACTTTGCCAAGTATTCTTTTTGTGGGGATTGGGCTCGCACCAAACATCAAGCATCACAATTAATACAGATTTATATTCGGCTGGTTACATGCAGGTATTTGGTTCCTTCATCCCGTTTCTCAACTGTTGGCCATCCCAGGTTCACTTTGCCATTGGTGTTGTTGCACCAGAACCATGGCCAAAGACATTCCTTGCCTCAGCAACAGGATCTGCCATGAAATATCCCATTAACCAACCATGGCTTCCGGTTACATCATCCTCTATCGGGGATGGTGTATTATTGGCTGTTCCACATTATTCAACTTTTGGTGTTTGGGAAACCTAGTTTTGATGGCTTTAGTCAAATGGTCAGTACGGTCATCCCGATGACTCTGTTTGGGCAAAGAATTTCCTGATATCTTGAGACTTCATGTCTTTCATCACTAGTAATAGTCATCCCAGCAACCCCCAGCAACCCATCCATTCCGTACGTTTAGCACCAGTCTGTGATTTTCTGGTCATAGCACATATTCCAAGACTTGGCAGCGTCCCCTAGCTTCAGTAATACACCAGCAATGGAGCCTGTTGCCAAACCGCTGTTGACATATGTTCACATCACCATGATGCCATGGTTGGTGCGACGCCAGCATGTTGCTGTTTTGAAATCATCAAATCTACCCTCTGGTTATGACTAACATAGCTATGGAAGCCATGGCCCATTGAAACAGATGATTTTCCCAGCTATAAACCTCCATGTTATAAAGGATTTTCCATGGCGAACTGTTAAATAACCAGATGGTATATCATATATATATATATATCTTTTTCTCCAGTTTGCAAATCAAGATTCCCTGGAAATTCTTCATCAAGATTCCAATTTTATGATTTTCGAATGAACCCTTGGTGTTTTCGGTTTTTTCGACCTGGAACAGTCGTCATGATCGACGTGCCTTAGGAACTTCGATGTCTTTTGGTTGGACCTGGACGTTTTCCTCTTCCAATCGCCCACCCGTGCGGTGGCACACCACTTCCGTCACCAGCCCACGGCGGAGCTGTTGGTCTCTGGATCCTTCGCCGTGACGGGGTCGCAGTATGCCATCGCCATGGCCAATGCTTAAAAAATGGTGAAGTCGAATTGAGGGAATCCATGGGTGCATGATATTTAGATGTTACCCTCTGGTTATTTGTTACATAGCCATGGTATAGATGGCCCATAGAAATAGATGGTTTACCTAGCTATATAGCATGGTGGATCTTTCCATGGCGAACTGTTAGTCATAACCAGATTCGTTACATGTTTGATCATGTTTGATCATGTTTCTGAAGAGTGAATTGATTTACCATCTGGTAAACGTTTACATAACTATGGAAAGATCCACCATTTTATAGCTGGGAAAATCCACTATTTCAACTGGGCCATGGCTTCAATAGCTATGTAACAGTCATTACCAGAAGATACATCCATTAATATCCCAGTATTCTCCCATCATTATCGCAAATCATCCCTATTAAACTGGAGGGTACTGTTTGGTGTGTAACTTTCAGTTCTTCTTTTCCTCGGACCTGGGATGATGATCCACATGATCCTATTTGCACCAGTTGGTTCATCATGGTTTTTATAGGGAAGACATCCTCAAATTGCCACAAGTTTCAGGTCAGTGAGTTATTATATAATTATACTGGTTGGTGGTGACTGGAACCATGGAATTTGATTAGACTTTCTTCCATATATTGGGAATGTCATCATCCCAACTGACGAACTCAGTTATAATTTACATTAATTTACCCAGATCATTGCCATGGATGTTCCTCCGGAAAAACATGTGGAAGTTTCTAAGTTTTGAATCGTTTTGACCCATACCCAGATGATGATCTCAAAATTACGACGCCCCTAAAGAGGGGTTCAGCCGAGAAATCTTGGTGCGAATGGGGATGATCAGCAAATTCTGCAGGGTGGTGTCAACGTGGAAAATCGAAAAATCGAATGGGAGTTTATCATGATAATTCCCATTTAGTCGATTTTTCGATTGAAACTAGCTGAGAGTTTATCATTGAAACTTCCAATGCTGAATGGTGGATTTCCGCATCCAATTGATCACTGGATCACTGGCGGGGTAACTCACTGGTGATCTGGTGTTTTGCTGTTCGATCCCACAAGTTGTTTCAGTAGATTGGGGTGATGATCCCAATTTCAACTGTCTGAGTGGAGAGCGTCTTGAACCCTGAAAAAGTAGCGGACAAAAGAAACATCCCAAGGAATTGGGTTTCCAACGCCCAAACGATAGGTTTCTGTTGGTTTATATATGTACAATGACTCGGATTTATGCTGGATATATTGAATTACATAGTTATGTAGATGATTCATGGTGGATATATAGACATATACTATATAGTTAGATGGGTTTTGCCATGATAATTAAAGCCTATAAAAAGCAACATTTCAGCCATTTCAGCGGGGCCTTCCGAAGCTAAGGTCGATTGCATTTGCAGCGGTGTGGTGCTCTTCCGTTCCACCTCCAAGGTCTAGCGATTGTTTTGGGGCACTGTTGGGAAAAAAGATGTCCGAAGATCGGAAAGCTAAAACCCGATGCCTATTCTATTTTTATTATACATACAATGTGAGGCCCCCCAGTTATAAGTTGGTTTATAAGCCCCAGCAACTATAGTTAGAAGTATCATAAACCATAGTTATTGGAGTTATAAACCAACTTAGCTATCTTCGGGGCCTCACATTGTAGATATGAAGTCATACATGTGTTTTTGAATTTTGAAACCTTGTAAGGTACTGTCTCTCTATGTACGTAATATTTTCGTATATGATACACAGATGCAAAGGGGGATAGATTGGATTTTTTTGCGGATAGCCAAACCACATTCTGCTGCTGCTGAATTCTGATTGAACTGGAAGGACTTCACCATGGAGGCGGCATCAGTACAGGTAGATGACCAAGAAGTAAAGAGATGGTTGGGGATAGCCTCTGGTTATTTGTTACATAGCCATGGTATAGATGGCCCATAGAAATAGATGATGTTCTCATTAAAACCTCCTCTGGTTATGACTAACAGTTCGCCATGGAAGCCATGGCCCATTGAAATAGATGATTTTCCTAGCGAACTAAACCTCCATTTATAAGGGATTTTCCATGGCAAACTGTTAAATAACCAGAGGGTACACAGGCTTCGTGTCAAGCCAAAGATGACCGTCTTGCTGGTTTCCAATATTTGAATTGTCCAAACTTAGTTTTGCTGAAGATGATCTTGATAAATTCAACAACCACTATAGCTAAGTGATCGGATTATACATATATGGTTCTGGGTCAAAACCGGAAGACCCACCTACCTAATGGGTACATTAGATACCCTAAAACAGCTGGTTAATGGATGTTTATTCCCCAAAATATGGTAATAATAGGTTTTGACCCATCCCCATATACATATACATATACATATACATATATATATACATATACATATACATATACATATACATATA
>Ga0126342_10005467_pt1 | contig 22176 bp, 22 predicted proteins | sample Cyp1metagenome_FD_92528 | JGI IMG/M metagenome (GOLD analysis project Ga0126342, IMG submission 92528) | Coral microbial communities from Lord Howe Island, Old Settlement Bay, Australia - Cyphastrea 1 metagenome | ecosystem: Host-associated > Invertebrates > Cnidaria > Coral ...
CTCCGCATTCTACACGTTACACACTCTACACTCCCCACTCCACACTTTACACTCCACACTCCTTACTTCACACTCCACACTCCACACTCTACACTTTCCACTCCACACTGCAGACTGGTAACACGGGAAACATGTACAAGACTGTTCAAATAAACTATTGCAGAAAGTATTGTGCGTGACTGCATAACCATGTGTTTTGACATCTGTACCATTGACATACGTGTGAGCATTCGGGTTCGTGGGCTTCATCTTGTTTTTCCATATATTGGGACCACCAACCAGTATATATATATATATACAAACTATATGTATGTACACATGATGGATAGATGGGATTACAACTGCCAGTTGCTTCCCGATGACTTCGTTTCTGACGGTCAGCCTCAGGACTTGGTCAGCGTCAAGGGCCTTTTCAGGACCGCTGTCCGGATCGAAAAAGTGAATGCCATGGTCCCAAAACACCTTGAAACTTAGTGTCTGTTCTGAATGCAAGCACAACTTTACTGGGCACATTCAAAGTTTGAAGCGCAAGAATGGGTTTAATCAGCATTCCCAAATTAAAAGCCATTAAGTTATCCAAAATCCAATGCCATCATGGGTTTGACAGGAGCTTTGCCAGCGAGCTGGAGAGCAGCCTCAAGCAGGGCACGCCCCGCATCGAGGTGATGGGGCTTTCCGGGGCCAAAAAGGGGGGGGTATAATTTGCCAAGATCAGACGGACATATTTCTGGAGATGAATCAAGTATATAATCAAGTATATACTCAAGTATTTGTTGATGTATCTTGATGTATCTTGATGTATCTTGATGTATCTTGATGTATCTTGATGTATCTTGATGTATCTTGATGTATCTTGATGTATCTTGATGTATCTTGATGTATCTTTTGGTACGTTCTTGCCAAGATGTTTGGGTTTTCTTGTCAAAAAAGGCATGGACATACAAGAACTAGCCATTATGTATCAGCAACGATCATGCGGATACGAAACGGGAAGGGATGGGGCAGGAGGAGTTGTTTAAACGTCATGGTATTTTCTTTTTCTGGCTTGAAATGGGAACAGTTTGGGGGTGGCGGTGGCCTTATTCTTTGACACGTTTGGCCACAACTTTTTAGCACCTGGGTGAGTCTTGAGTCTGAAGCTACCTGGCCTCTTTCAGGCTGCACCCAGACGTTTGGGGCAAACTGGATGAAGGCGGATTGCAGGGAGCGTCATCCACAACCACATGCTCCATCACTTCACCACCTGTACCTGACACTGCTTTTTGTTGCAACTTTGCATACTGAAGCTGTCTCAGTCGCTAAAGTGGACCATGAGATGCTGGCTTTGCAAGATATTCCTGCTTCCACAAGATACATCCCCATGATTCCACGTCATATTGTTGGATCTACAACAACATTTGTGTATATATATATAAATACACATAAGAAACATTCACATAGTATATGTATATATACATATATATGTATATGTATACAAGAAACATTCACATACATCAAGTATATATACAACTGTATATACACAGATTCACATATATATATATAGACGTATATAATACACATGTATTTAGCCTTGGAGATGTTGAATATATGGCCTTCTGAATAGCACTAGTAAGCGCCAGTTGAGCCTGCGACAGGTGGCGACTCCATCGTTTCACCCAAAGATGCTGGCAATGCCCGGTATTTCTTCTGCGAAGGGCTGCCACGCCCGAGCAGACCCTGGCCAGTTGGTGGTTGGGAACGCTTCAATGCAGTGCCCAGAAAGATGCGAAACAACAAGAAATGAATAGAATGCCTGAATGAAACACAATGAAACTCATACTTGTTGCCCAGGTTTGATAAATCTCCGCACTACTGTAAATCTCTCGGACTATTTTAGAACGTTTGATAGCAGTAAAAGGCAGAGGTTCAAGTTGCACTTGAGAGTCCAAAAAGAAAAGACAAGATTCGATCAGATAAGAAAAGATACTGCATTGCAGCCATAGATCCTTCTCAACTACCAGACTCTCGGTCTGGTCGTTCGGTGCTCCACTGGGGTTTCGTCCAACGAACCCAACCACTGGGGTGCCGCTTGCGGCGGACCGTCCAACGGCGACCACCGGAGTATCACTGCTGAGGGCCCCGCAATTCTTGGATCTCGGCATCAAAAAATGGAGAGAACATGGAGAACATGAAATAATGTGGTAAAGCCAATAATCAAGCTTTAGTGGGGATGGTTTACCACACAAAATTTTTAAATCACCTGTCCAAAGTTTTTTGCGAATTTGCGCGGTGGGTTGATCTGAAAATTTAGGGGAACACCCAAAAGCGCCGTTTTTCCTATCATTTGATGGACATCTGGGGAGTATACGACATTTTCCGACAACCATTTGATGGACATTGCCGGAAGGCTGACGAGTCTGTTTTTGGGTGGCACAAAGATCACTTGTTCGGCCGAGGCTTTGCAAGATGAACTGGTGGTTTCTAATGCTGTTATTGTTCATGCCTGAAAATTGGATCATGGACTTCAATAAACTACTAGAGTGAAATATTTTGTGATGGGTTGAATCCTCCAGTTCGTTTCCTTCATCTCAACTTGAAAGTTTTCGACTTGGGGTTCGATCTGGCAGATGTGCCTGATCTGTGGCATATCCTCGTTGCTTTTTTGGGCTCCGTAGCTTGCAATTCGTTTCTGGTGTTCCAGCGACAAACTCAGAGGAGCCGGCTCTGCAGCGGAGAATCTCTTAAATTGGCCCACCCCGGAATGAGGTTGGGCACCCAATATCCAATGGGTATCCAATGTTTTTCACCACCAGATTCAATCCCCAGCTCTGAGTCCCAGACTCTGCAGACAGCCGAGGTTTGGGGCGAGATGGTGCTGCTCTCAGGTCTTTTTCGAACTCAAGGCTGGGGGCCAGGATGATCCCACGAAGTTCGTTGCAGATTTCCAGGTGGATTGGGATGTTTTAACGATTCCCAGATTTTCCAGACTAGATTTTTAGAATATAGGATATAAATGGATATAAATGGATATAAGTGAAGTAGACTGATATACTGTGACATGCTGTGATGTACTTAATAAGCATACGAATAAGTGACTCACCCCCGTTGTGTCAGGACGGGTCTTGGTGGTTGCCTCTACGAAGGATGCCTCTGCTTTCGCAAGTGCTGAGGCCGCCCAGCAATGATGTGTTGCTGCAATTCGCTACACATAAATCAACACGGCTGGGCTTAGAAACTTGGAAGCTTGAATGAGTTCAGAAGCCATCAAAACAAATGATAAATGGAATAGACATATGATGTGATTCAGCCAACAACAACGCGATTGAGCACACTACACTAAGCCATGAATCTATCGAAATCAGGGTCAAGAACCCACTATGCTGGGGATATCGATGTATCTGCACCGTGGGTATGCCATCTCCAGACTCCAGACTCCAGGCTTACTTGCTATCTCTGCCACTAGGCATGAGTGTGGAAGGGGATGTGGATCGTGAAGGTTCCACTTGGTGGGGTTTAAACTTACCCGCAATTTTCTGATAAACTGCCTCGGATGGATCTGGGTGTTGTAGAAACTACCAGTGATGAGGGTATGAATGATTTTCCCTGCGGGTTAGATGTTGGAACTTATCTCTGACAAGAGTGGCGTTGGCAATTCGTTTGGTTCAATTTTCATCAATTTTCCCTTTGATATACAGGATGAATCTTAATGATCTAGCCACATGGGCTTGGCGTCCAGATGTGTCCAGTGTATGTCATGGAGGTCAGACAAGAGAGTCCTTGGTAGATCAGATCGACCAGATGGAGGGTACACTCAGATGGAAGGACAGTTTTTTTGGTGTATATAGTATATACATATATATATACATCATCATACATCCAATATCATAGACAATCGTAGACCCGTACAAACATGTTGTAAATACATAGATGGTTCCCAACTTGTTATTTAGTCAATACATAGATGGAGTATATTCCCAACAGCTTCGGGGGTTGGCTTTGGAGTTCACGGTCATTCCATGTTCCCGCAGCCCCCTTTGAAAAAAACCTGATAGAGCTGTTCTTCGGGCGCGCAAGGGCGCGGACCGTGTAGGAAACACCCCTTGTACTCGCGTCATATCCAAATATGTTTGTACCCTTTCACTTCAGATCTTTTGCTATCTGTCAGGGGGTTCCTCAACCAGATTGCCTGGTCATTTTTCATCCAACCTTTGTGGTACCATTCTACCAACTGTCATCTGCCCAGCAGCACCAAAAAAAGGGGCGAAGATGGAAGTAGATGTGAAGGGCGCTGCTCATTGCAGCTTTGACAGATGTCCGGGACTCAGACCCCTCCAATGGTTTGGCTATGGGTGCCAAAAGGGTCAACATTTTGGGCCCATTGGAAATCCACAATGTTTGTTCATGATTAGATCATATTAGATATTATCATATTAATTATCAATATAGTATTGGAAACCTTCCGAAGCTGGGGGGAAATTATCAAATGCTTATCCAATTTGATACCCTATAGACTGTTCAATCCTATGATACATAAATGACGAATCCATGGTTATGTCTGAAAGACCTGTACCAGTCGATCTGGATCTGAGCCTGAGGCCATCAATTGGACTTTTTGCCCTTCAAATGCGATGCGTGCCACCAGGTCTTTTGCCAGGACGGGCTACAGGGAAGGTGCCAAAATTGATATGTGGGAAACTCATAAATAGGTTCAACAGTAATAACATTAGAGGAGATAGTACCATATAGTAATATAATTAATGTTAAACATGTGCCATTTGACTAATCCCTTTCCCCCTGATACTTAGATATAAATCGATTAGCAGACTTAAGGTGAAATGTATTGGATCTATTCAGACTGTCGGGTCTGGGGGCACTACTAGATCTACGAGTGGAGGAAGTGGATGATTCACGGACTGAAAAACTGACATGATTCACAGAAAAGGCAGCTACACATTTTTGCGAGGATGACGGTCATTTATGACCATCACGATTGTCGTTTTCGGAGTCGTCGTTGTTGTCGTTGTCGTTATCGTTGTTGTCCTCCTCCTCCTCCTCTTTCTCATCATCAGTATCGACAAGAAAAGTACAGTATATTCATATTCTTATTCATTGTTTGGGTACCATAATTTATGGGGCATTTCGATATAATCCCATTAAAATTGCATTTCGATATATCCTGTTCCAATGTCGAAATCCCACTGCCCCGGAACTGTCCTGCACGGATCGGAGGAACATTTCTCATATACCAGTCACAACTGCGCCCGGGCAGATCAGAAAACTGTACAGGCCGGGATGCAGATGAGATGCTGGTTCTCATGGGGTTGAACATTTTTCCAGACAGCTACAGCTAGAACCCCTAGAACCCCAACATATACCCTCTGGTTATTTAACGTAGCCATGGAAAATTGCCCATTTATAGATGATTTTCCCATTAATACCTCCATATTTATGAGGGATTTTCTATGGCTATGTTATGTTAAATAACCAGATGGTATTTTGTTTTCTGATGATCTTCCCCAAGATGGCCATTTTGGGGCATCCCAAGTCTTGACATACACCCAATGTTAACCATGATTAATAAGCCCCCAGTTTGTCGTGATTCATAAGACACCAGTGTATTAATTGGCGGAAACACATTTATCATTTGTATAATAGCAATTCATGACTATTCTGGGCATAGCCCTCCAAGTAATAGTTAGGATTCATTGATCGGGGATTTACATTAAATGTGTGAAAACTTTGATGCAAATAAAGGCCAGCTACATATCTATGTATATATTAATGTTAACAAATGCAATGCAATGCAATGTAATGTCATATCATGTAATGTAATGTCATATCATGTAATGTAATGTCATGTCATGTATGTATCCATCACCATCCTGCACCTCGCAACTAAGTTTGTGTATAGTTCCTGGTAATGGCCCCTTGACCTCTAGTTTGTCTATAGATAGAGATACCCTCTGGTGAACTAACATAGCAATGGAAAGTGGCTATTTATAGTGGATTTTCCCATTAAGAATGGTGATTTTCCATTGCTATGTTAGTTCACCAGAGGGTATGGCCTTTTGGCTGCACAATGCCACTGTTGTTTCCATTGCCCAGCCAAAAAGTCCTGGTCAGCGAAGGTGATCATTTGTCCGATGTGTGAAGCAGCAGTGCGACTAAGGGCAGATGAGGACGGGCGTTTCAGATAGGGAATGCCTACCTATGCCTACCTTTGGCTAGGTATAGATTCTCTATTTTCCAGGTGAATCAGCGGGTAACATGTCCCTTGGATATCTTGGATTAACTCATATGGAAGCAGTACAGGAATCCGGTATACCTTCCACTATTTTCCCTCAAATCGACCCAGTACGAGAAACTGGGCTTCCCAAATCTCCGCAAATGGGTATGGGTCGCCTTATAGCCTGGCGGACACCAAGACAGCTATGGGATGACCAATCCCATTTGACCAAGTATGGTTTTCCATGGTTTTCCAGGGTTTTCCTTAAAATCCATCCATGGATCAACGTGGGGAAATATGCTAAGATCATTTTGATGCCCGTTTTTCCGCACTTTCCCCTGGGTGAATCCACCAGTGGTGGGGATCCACTGGGTAGCTCCCGTTGGCTTTGTCGAGGACCCAAACGTCACCTGGGATCGGCACTTTCGACAAGGCTGCGCCAAGAGCCTGCCGTCCAAGACGGGGCCGAAGCGCTGTCCAGTTGCTGGCTGCAAAGAAAAGTGCCTCGACTTCCATTGGATTTCACCGTAGAGAAAGGCTGGTGTGAGGGTTTTGCCAAGTGCCAGGAATTGGTGGGCTCAGTTGTACTCTGAGCTGGGCTCTGTTTATTGACCAACTTGATATGCGCTCTGTTGGTAGTGGGAATCTGGAATGCCCTGCATCCAATCACGCAAAGGTTGGGCCCCTCCAACAAGTTCGACTGCCAAAAGTGTGGCCAGACGGTGTGTTTGCGCCACCGCTATGAGGAGGAACATGACTGCAGGCGCGGGTGGCCCAAGGCGCATGCATTAGGATTTGGTTCAATGTCAGTTTCAAGACCTAGCCAGAACACCTTGGGCATATGAAATCTTCTCATTTGCTTGAGACTCAGAGGGCAATCAATTTGTCTAAGTCCTACTTGTTCTGTATCAGCGTTGTGATTTCACCATTGAAGGATTTCCAATCATCCACCTTCTTGTTGTACAATACATACAATGATTACCAAAGTTTCTATGATTCCAGAGAGACATTGTTGAACACATATAATGAACATATGGATACAATTGGATACATGTGGTTCAAACAAGAACTATTTTGGCAGTTTCATCTTTAGCACCTTCACGGATCCCCAGAGGAATTCTGCGCTGCATCTAGGCCGCCCGGCAAACAGAAAGCTGCACCGCGGCCCGCGCCCGGGCCCAGTGCCGCTGGCGCGACGGCATCATCCGCGGCACCCTACACGGGGACTGCAGGGGGTGCGGGTGAAATGGGTGAAAGGCCTACTATTCACTGAAGATTTTATGGGATTCAATGGGACTTAAAATAAAGTAAACATTTGCCCCTTATCCAACGCTTTGAAGAGAGCATGATTCATGAATCATGCGCTCGGTACCATGGAGCTTTTCTTTGCGTTCTAGACTATTCAAACTTGACCACCAGCTAGCCGCAGCTAGCCACATGCTTCGAGTTGGCAGGAAAAAGAAGAAGAAGAGCTTGGGCCAACGGATTGGAGCAACTCGGAGAAATCTAAGAGTTTGGAGTCCCCCAGCACGAATGCCTGCTTTTTATCTGGCAGGAGACTACTTGTATTAAAATTGGTGAAGAGCTCCTGGACGTCTACTTACAGGGTACAGAATGGTACAGATACAATGCCTAGGGCTTCGTTCCTCAGCAGGTCGTTTCCTGTCGGCAGCTGAGGCAGTGTTCGCCTGCTTCAAGGGCGGTGATCCTTCGAAAAAGAGCACCTCGGGCAGAAAGGGACCCAGGGGATGTCCTGGAAGAGCCGCCATGCTCGGATTGAAGGGGACACCATGCCAATGATCACCAAAACAGGACGGGCAAAAAAACGTTGGAAGGTCTTGAAGTTTCCGACCTTCCCAAGTGGGATTATCATCCTAGTAGATATGGCCTCCACGCCTCAAAACATTGAGGCTCCTCAAAATTGGATGGGGGAAATACGAGACACAACATTTAATCACGTAGCGATACGTAACGCAACCACGTAAGCAGTGACAGGTGGATTCATTCATTGGTATCGTAATGTATTGGAGCCACCCCTCAGCACCCAAGTCACCCAAGGCTTGCTGGGCAGTCGGAGCTCACAGCGGTGATGCAGAGCAGTGGACCAGAAAAAGATGCCATTGGGGGTTGATGCTGCCTTTGAAATTGACACTGAGGATACCCTCTGTTAATTTAACATAGCTACGGAAAATCACCATTTTTGATGGGAAAATCCACTATACATGGCATTTTTCAATAGCCATGTTAGTTTACCAGAGGGTACCCAAACAATCCCAAACTTGCCATTTGAATTCGGAACATCCCAGCTGCCACCTGCCAGGCGCAGCGTCGCTGGTTTCTCCTGAAGACCTCCAGAAGGCCCCAGTGCTCTGTAAAAACCGTTGCATCTTTGATCCGTGAACGGAAGGGCATCGGCTCAGGAGATGGCAATGATGAGAAGAATAACTGTGCAGTGGGAAGCACACATGACATAGTCCCATCATATCCAATACCATCCGAACTATAGAGCACCAAGCAACAGATGCTACTTAGCTGAAAGCGGTTGGGCAAGGATTCCTTTGATGCCTTCAGGCTAAGGGCGAGTATGGCTTTGTCTTTGTCTTCATCTCTGACCCCAAGGTGCAGCTGCTATTTGTGGCTTATCCAAGCTGGATTCGGTCGTTAATTGCGACGTCTGAACAATTCAAACGATCTGAGGCGGGGTCTTGTAAGCTTCTCAGGCCTTGAGGTTTCCAAAGCAGGTGATGCATCAACATTGGGTACTCCCATGTTACACCTGTAGGATTTCCGCTGCAGTGATGCGATCCATTGCTATCCCATCCTCGCCAGTACGCGACGTTGGATTCCAACTTCCTGCAGCTGTGCTTGGCCAGGGTGAGGTGGGAAACCCACCTCTGAGCAGTCTGGAAGGTTCACAGCTGTGCCCTACAGTTCTTTAGGGATCGAGGAGAATGGTTTTTCCATTGAACAAAAGCCACTGGCAAATGATTGTTGAATGGCTCTTATTTTCTAGCCACTTTGATTGGGGAGTCTTTCACATCCTTATTTTTATTGTTTTTTTTGTATGGTCTATGTATGGTCTCTCAAAGGTTCGCCACCGCCATTCATGGGAATCTATCCCATGTGACTAGCCCAGAGTATCCATCGGATACGATTCGCATGAGAATTTTTGTGGGTCTAGCGGTGGTACTCATTTTTGTGCCATCAGCCATGATGAATAGATTCCGATCCCAAACTGCCATCAGCCATTTACCAGTCGCTCACCCGGTATACTTACCTTCCGGTTGTTTAAAAAAATACAGCACCCAATTTTTGACCTTCATAGTCCATTGTTGATCGATCATTCCCCCATTCTTGTTCGTTGCAACCCCAATTTTGGTCGATTGATCATATTTTTTGTTGGTTCCATCTCAAAATATCTTGGTTAACATGGGAATATCCCGGATATCCCTTACGAATCCATAAACCATTAGGTTTTCTTGGTCAACTTTTCTTGGTGAATATCCCATGGTCCCAATGAATGGACCATTTTGCAGGGTTTCCCGCGTATTCTTCGTCCCTGTTTAATTTTTCCAACCATTCACCGGTCCTTCTGCCGCGTCTCCGGCTTCGCAGACCTGGGGGCCACGTCCTGGCACGTGCCAAGATGACGGAGCAGGAGGTCAGGGCCTCAGGGCCTGAGATGCCGGGCATTTCAGCAGCAAAGAATGGGGAGTTTATGATGCTTAGTGGATCATTGGCGTACTATATGGTTACAGTATGTATATATATATATTATTATTATTATTATGATGATGGGAGTTCTACTATGATACCAGTTTATTATTCTTGTTAATTTTCCACATCAATTTATGGGGAATCAATGGAATTTGATGAAATTTTTATGATTTCAGCAGCAAGAATCGCAATAAATGGGCAGTTGTCCTCAGTGACCAGCAGTTCCACAGACATTGAACATCCATGGATTCCCCAAGGAGATTTAGTTACACATGGTGGATTTTCCATATCTACGTTCATCTACTGTACAGTAGCAACTGAAGAGGATCAAACCTGAAGATCATGGGCATGCAAACAACACACCTGTAGATGCAAGCAACAAACACGAGAATCTACCAGCAAACATGACATTCTTACCGTCTTAGGGTTAACAAAGAATATTAAAGATTCCTTGAGATGCTTCCTGTTTTCAAGCGTGAGTCTACCGTGGCAGCAGAGTTTCAACAAGCACGCGTGGCTGCTCCTCGTACTCAGGCTTAGCTAGATAATGGTGGATCAGCGATGAATGGATTTTTAAGGATTTTCCTGGACAGGTCCAGACCCGTTTAAACGTTTGCACTTTCCCACCCGTCCCCTGGCAGAAATCCGTCAAGAAGATACATCCAGACATCCAGTTTTGGCGTTCAAATCACCTTGGCTGATCGAACTCATGAAACTTCAACCAAGTAGCGGTGACTCGAAATTGCGTGACGCCTGATGATGGCGCCATCTGTGGAGGAAGGGTCCCAGTTCGAAAGGGTGGACCAAGGGGGGGGGACCAGTGCAATTAGCAAGAGATGGGGGAAGTGACCACATGTTGCAAAACGGATTTCCTACATTCATGGAATCTAGAGTTGGAGTGCATGGCGCACAGTCAATGCTGATACCGCAACGTGAGATGATCAAGACTAGCCGTTACTGCCCCCAACTTAGGCAGAAGGGGCTACCCACCTCCACCTGAGTTTGCGGATTGGAAATGGGTTTTGATGAATTTTAGCGTTTCTGGATAGATTAAAGGGTTCTATATATATAATATACATCTCTCTCTCTCTATATATATATATATTATAATATCATATATACATACGTAATGTTAATAGACTAGGTATATATATATATACACATAATATGACTTAACGTATATCACAAGGACTTCCCAATGAAGGGCCAACCTTCTCATGACTCGCAGGAGTCCTTAGACGTGCTGAAGCAAGCGCTTCACGACTCGCTGGTGAAGGTTGGCCAGTTGCAGTTGGTTTAGAAGCGTCGTGTTGGGTGTCCTTAAGATACAGCTTTGAGTCCGAAAACTCACCAGAGGTTGCAACTTCCTGTCTCCTGTTTTTTCGGCTCAGACGTTTGAAGCATTTTCAAGCGGTGCGAGGAGGCAACATCATGGCCAACGATCATACCAGTGATCAGTTACAGGTGCAATGGAGAGAGTGTTTGGCTCGTTTGTTCAAACAGGAGGAGAGAGCTGTTCTGCGAGAAGAGGGTAATGATGATGAATCCCCTGCGATTCTTTCAAAGATGCTTGAGACCCTAGAGGAGCTTGCATCAGCCGAACACATCAATTTTTTGAATGCGGAACCCGAGTGTGCCACTGGGGCTATGAATACTGTGTTGGCTTTCTTGACAGCACAGACCATGGTTCAGCAGAACCAATTGCACGCAACAAAGTGCTTGAAAATCATCCTTCTGCATGCTCCAGTTTGGCGGGAACATTTTGACCGCTTGAATCTAAATTCGGTAATTCCAGAGGATTCCTTACATGAACTCGCAGCTGGAGTAAAGGATCTGCAGGAACAGAAGAGTCACCAAAGCATTTTTGACCGAGACCATCAGGAAACTGCCGCAAACAATTTGCGCTACATGAAGCCAACCAGAGATTGGCGGACCATGGCGCCCGCATTGTAGTCCTTGGAGATCGTGGTTCAGGCAAGTCGAGCCTGATCAATGCTGCTTTTGGTAGACAGCTTGCAGAGACCGGGGTTGGCCGTTCAGTGACGAAGGAGATCAAACTGCACCCGCACTCGTGATTTCGTATTTTTTTTTCAAGATTGCTTGCAAGACTGCATTGGCAACCATAGGATTTTTTTGACACCTCAGAACGTGCCTTGTAAACAGTCTTTGCATTCACAGTATCTAGAAATCTGTGAAGTTGTCGATACTTGTTGTAAAAAGGTTCGTCCAATCTGTCATAGGGATGCAGTCGAGGTATGCGGCTTCTGAGAGCTGTCCAGTGCACATCTATGATACCATAGGTTTTGAAACGGGTGGAGTTGAAGCACAAGACCAACTGCAGAAGCTCATCCAGGAGCGGAAGGAAGCAGCTGCAAAGCATTCCTTGGACGACCCGGAACACTGCCAGGAGAATCTGCACATGGTTTGGTGGGTCATTGATGTGATCGCTGGGGGTCGTTTCAACCCCGAGCACATTCAACAAGTATCCAAACTCTTCCGTGATAGTGACATTCCCATTATCATGGTTCTCAACAAATGCGACACTTTGAAAGACAACGTGGAAGAAGTGGAGAAGGAAGTTCACAGTACATGTCCTTGGGCTGAGCACATCGTGCAGGTGGTTACTGATCCTCGTCAGGGCCCAGCAAAGCTTTCTTGCGAGTGTGGCTCCACAAACATTTTCATTAGCGCGAGCACGAGATCATACTTTTGCAGCGTTTGCCACTGGGTGATGCAAGTTCCGCCTTTTCCTTTTGTGTGTCTTTGTTCCTGGCTTGTTTGTCATTTCCAGAGGAGTAAACCTCAACAGATGTCAGCAGTACAAAGCAACCAAATGGAATTCCCTCATTTGACCTGGGCCTTTTATGTGTTGCGTCACTATGTCAGGCAAACAAACCGTGGCATTCAAGAAGCACTATGGAGTGTCAGAATTGATTCAAGAGACGGTCAAGTGCCTGCCTGACGCTGTGGCGAAGTCCTTCCTACGAGCTCAAGATGCCTGGATAGAAGGATTGGACACAGAGGTCAAGAAGACAATTCTTGGCTTCACTGCGCTCGCAGCTGCAGTGGCTGCAGTTCCCATCCCGTTCTCCCGAGCAGTCTGCGTCATACCCGTCCAAGCATTCATGGTTCTGTGCATTGCGAAGATATACAAGGTGGTCTTGTCGAAGAAAGCAGCTCTTCACATGGCCTCTATTGTGATGACTGGTGGTACTTCATCTCTGGCATTCTGTGCGAGCGAGGCAGTCAAGGTGATCTTCCCTGCGGCGGGAGTGCTTGTTGATGCTGGAATGTCTTGCACCAGCACCTTTGCTCTGGCTGTTGTGTCATACTATCTTCTCCGTCAAGTTCGATCCAGGGCGATTCTGGGGGAAGAAGTCAGTGTTGATAGGCTGAATGAGATCATGAGTGACGAGGAGCTGCGCAAGATGTACCAGCAGGTCCTGGACAGGCTCAAATCTGGCTCAAAGCCGGAAGAGCAGCTCTCAGTGGAGATGAAAAGACTGGAAGAACTGAGCGGATAATCCATTAGCCCCTCATGAAGCTTCGATTTGTACAGGGAATCTTTCAGTGTGCAGAGGGGGACCGCATTGGACATGGAAACCCTTGAACATGCATACAAATTCCCGTTCGGAATTGCGTCCATTACCAATGGATGCTTGCAGGAGATGCTGTGAGGGTCTTGGACACAGTTTTGCTTGAGATCGAATTCCATATCTTGCACCAAGAGTCACTAAGTTTCTGTTGTTCCGCTTGCTTTAGAAAGAACATCTTGTCCGCACCCCTCGCCGGAATAGGTTGAGCCCACTGAGGTCACCCAAAGAAATCTTGTCCAAAGGACAGTCGCAGTCCGCTTGTCCAAAGGTCAAGCTTTTTGCAGCTGCAGAGCCGTTTCCATTTCTCCATTAAAAAGCAAAGACAACGGGCCTACCGCTGGGGTGGAAGGTCCATCCAGTTAGCAAAGGATGAGTGACTGGGTACAGTTAGAAACATATTGCTTCATATGGGTATGTGTTAAGTTACGACCGGAATGGTAGCTTAGAGCTTTGTCATTTTCAGCCTTGATACACAGATCATAGTATGACCATGTATGACCCATAAACGATCAGAAGTGGACGATATATTAGAGTTTATCATGGTTTATATGTCTTCCACTATTGGGTTTTATCTATCCACTATTGGGGTAACACTATTGGGTTTAGGATTTTATATATCATCATTTGATATTTGGGTTTTATCCCAATATGTCTGGGATACCCCACAGTGTGGCCATCCCGGTGAGGCAGAGGAGGCCATCGACCTTCATGATGGAGAAGCGATCGAGGTGGAGCCGTGGAGTTTCATCTAAATTACCACCGTCTGTGGCGACGTCAATGGAATCATGGTTAGTAGGGAGGAATCATCCCAAGTGGCCGCAAGTTTCAGCTATTTTCAGGTGAGCGAATTAATAATAATTAATAATATTATATATTAATATCATTCAGCCAGATACACTACAATCGAAATACTTGCACATACATAGCCAACATACATTAGCCAACATTATTTGGGTTGTCCGAAAATGGGGTAGTCCCTGAAAATTCCAATTTCAAGAGTGAACATGATGATAACTTGATAAACACTCGAAATTATTGATCCCATGCAATTATGGATACCATGTCGGATATTTTAGAACAATCCCATATCCATGATATGGAAATAGAGAGATGCAGAGAATGTATCGTATATACAATGTACAATCAAACCGAGTGTGTATATGTGTATATAATTGTGTATATATATAGGCTTCTCTCACCCCTTAGAACTATATATGGACAGCAATCCTATGGTGTGTGGCGGGCAGGCAATAATAGTGTCAATCAATGACATAGAAAAAAACAAATCAACACGTTACGAGACGTGCACTTGATGTGAGAAAGGACATCACAACAGCGGATGACACATGAACAGTTGATGATGCACACATTTTGAGACATTTTTTCGTCACTAAAAACAGATGGAAACTGCATCAAGTTGGAGCATCGACAGTTCCAAGTCGGGTCCATGCTATATATACACTTATCAGCATCCGTATACAAGTCAAGTATATACAGCCACAATATTTTATGATATATGATTGAATGCGATTTTTCAGCCAGAAGCAGGATCATCATAGTAGATAGCTGAAAATAAATAGTAGGGTAGATCTAATAGTTTGATCCACAGGTCCAAACAATGCTTCTGATTGATGTCTTTTTGGTGCAAACATATTGTGAGTTTATGAGGATCTCCCTCACCTCTATGCGGACTCCATGCCAATGAGAAACTCGCCTCCAAACTCAGGTGCTGCGACAGTCAGAGAGGGAAAAGCAGGATCGGGTCGCATGGGCTCTTATTGGTCGATGCCTTTCAAACTTCTCAACATGTCGGATGGGGATCTGCCTGCAAAACTTTCTTCTTGGATGCCAAGCTCATAATATCTCAGATAGTATGTAGTTTTTTCGTATTTGAATAAGCCATCAAATAGTAGTGGATTTGAGAATGTTGGTGGTTTATGCCAATTTGCATATATCACGGCAAACGCAGGCCAACAGGACCTCCTAGGGTGATCTCATGTGATCTCATTTCCGGGTGGGTTTTACAACGACACAAACACATGAACCAGAGATGCGTCTTGAATAACCTTTCAAGTCCTTTTGGGACAATGGTAGGAACTCCAAAGAGAAGTGCATGAGCTCCGCGCAGAGGTGGAAAAGCTAGGGTGGAGATGGTGGGGATAGGACATGGTTTGGACCATCGGACATGGGATGAAAAACTGTGCACTGGGGATTCTTGCGAGTTTTTGACCCCAAAAAAACCAAACATGGGATAACGTGGGGATATAAGATGAGATAGGCAAGCCAGTCCAATCCATGCCCGCGACTGTGTCTAGGTCAGCCGACTTCAAGATGCCCAAACTCAGGTGGTGCTCCTAAGATCTCCCTAAGTGTTGGCACTCCAAAACCAGGCGTTGGGAGGCATTGGAAGCCACCCAGCGTGTTTTTTTAAGGTCTAGAGCCAAACTGGTTTCCGAGTTCAGACTAATTTCAAGATAACTTGAGGATGTTTGAAGACAACAGAAGTAGACAAGTTGATGAAGCTGCTTAATCTGGCAGACATGACCCTGTGATGGACAGGGCGACTTCAACGATCAAGAAATGATCTCCCTGGGACTGCTTGGCGACCTTTCGTATTGTTATTTAAGCATCCCCAGCAGGATGATGATCCCCAGCTAACCGGGCATGTTTGGAATATGGGTGTACCATGCTGCACCCCAGCAGTTTACTTTTTTCCCATATGTAGAGTGTGATATATGTGAATCAGAGACCAAACTGATTCAGGAGACCAGCAAGCTACTGTTGTCCTAGCATTTATGGAGTCATCGAGATGCTTCGCCGAGGCGGCGCCACAGAGCTGGCTGCCGTGGAACTATTGGTACGCTCCGAGCTGTGAATGGAAGGGTGGAGTTGAGACAAAGCTGCCTCCAAAAGCCTCTGGACAACGTGGATGCCAAGGTATTGTATTTTGCAACTCACAATTCATACACTTTCATATCGTATATTATAAGATTAAAAATCATTGATCATAATGATCATACTTCTTGACTTGGAAAGTCCTCAAGCATCAAGAATGCAAGTGTAGCAAAAGCCAAAGTCGCATATCAAGAGATGGAGATGGGCAGGGTCGTCACAAGCGACGGCTGCCAGGTGTGTGTCCTGCACACCAAATCCAGAGGCGGAGCTGCAAGTGCTTCGCACCAAGTGCTGCAGTCGCGGCTGAGGCGGTGCAGGACATGCACAAAGTGTGTGGACATGACCCAACATATCCCACCATGATGGCTTGTTGCAAGTGAAGCTGCTGGGTAAAAAGCCCTTGTTGGTTAGTGTACAGTAATTATTTGACTTGGTCAAAATCATCAAACCCCCAAAATGGCTGGTTTGGTACTGTATGACCAATTCTGTTGTCCGTTGTACCATATTATACCGTATTGTATCATATTGTACCCCAGTATTCACCCATACCCAAATGTTTTTGAGCACCAAGTACTTTCTTCCAAAAAAACGCATCACCTTGTAGGAATACAATCAACTTCGTAATTTGAGGGAAGATTCAAGATCCCCAGCCATCCCCAAACCAAGCCACGATTTGGTAAGGGCAACACGAATCTCAGAACCTCCTGGGGTCACTGCAGGTGCATGGTCTGGACATGCTGAGTCGGCAGCCCGCTTTGACTTTTTGGCTGAGATTTGCATGAAATTCACGGGAGTCGACAGTGCAGAGGTTTGGAAAGGAGGCCTCAAAGTCCAAGTTGCTGGTGAGTGCAATCAGATCCAAAGAAGCTTGAAATTCTGAGAGTTGACAGCTTCAAATCCACAACGCTCTGTGGCCTCTTCAAATTCATTTGTTCGTTGCATGAGCCTATCTCAGACACGTCAGTCCGAACCAAAAAGAGTTATGTTGCGCACGGAAGTGGCTTACTGTGCATAGTAGTAATTACCCTCTGCTAAACTATATAACATAACTATGGAAAATCATCATTTTTAATGGGAAAATCCACTATTTCTATGGCCATTTTCAATAGCTATGTTTTAGTTTACCAGAGGGTAGTGACCGTAAGTTTCAGGCTGGTTTAGATGACCTCCAGCGCACCACATGTTCATGGAATTTTCGATGCGAGGAGTGCAGCTTTAGAAGGCAGGGTGCCATCCTCCTGTTTGCCATGAAATACCTACATCCCCTACAATGGGTGGCCAGATCCCCATGTTGCTTGTATATCTTTGATGGTTTTTGATGTTTTTGGTCAACGATTCACTTCCAATTTTCAATTGGTTAAACTCCCACATTGCGGATGTTCAATGTTACCGTTTTTGGTTCCTGACTATCCCCATGTTTGATTTTGCTTTGTACCCCCAATGTTTGTTCCGTTCTTACCCTCCATGATGCTAGGCGACTCAGATTCAACCAAGGTCGCTCAGTTGGATACTGCGGGGCTCTTCGCTGGGGCAGTGGACACTTGCTTTGACAAGGCGAAGGGTCCGAGGGTCGGGGCTGGGATTGTGTGGCAATTCAGATTCTCTGCTGGTCGTTTCTTCAATTTGGCAAACGAACAAACCACTTTTTGAGGAATGGCTTTTCATAGCGGTATATTATATATAATTGGGTTTACCACCACAATTTTTGAGGGTTTTTCCGTCCTCGACAGATATGCATCTTCTCAAACTGGAGCACAGTGAGGTCTGTTCTATTGCAGGCACTTTGGGCAGATTGGTGGCAGTGATGACTTTTTCTACTGCGTGTCAAGTGGAACTCTATTGCATCATCGCAGGTTTCATATGATTGCTTTCGGCTTGGCCTGTGCCTTGAGAGGGGGCTTTCACTGGTTGGTGGTTTAAACATGTTTAAACTATATTTTCTATTCAATTCTATGTGGATCTGTTTGAAGACATCATATCCATTTCTGCCCTGACTATTTTCCAGGCATTTGTTTTTGGCAGCTTGATACCACCAATCAGTTTGGCCTCTGCCTTCGCACAGGAGGACAGGAATATGAAAAAATGTCCAATCAGACTAACTGTTTGCAGAGCAACATGGCGAAACATCAGGTGTTGTGGGAAATTGCTTGACCCTGGCAAAGTACAAGCAGCTTCAAGCGCACTCTGAAGCATCAACGGCGCCCGCACAACGGAACAACGGAACTGCACATCGACTTCCTTTGCAAGAACTTTGGGATGGGTCCATGTCCAAACCATTTCCAACACCATAATATGCTCCAGCTATACATTTATATACCTATTCATTACCCATATTTTCACCCTGCCATGGCGACTTGTGTCGCCCTGGTGGAGTTTCTGGAGGCGGGTGGGAAAACCACCGGCTGCTTGGTGGTGCCTTTGATAATCCCACTATTGTGCTATTTGGGAATGGTGAACTTTGGTGAAATCCATCAAGTTTTGGTGAGACCATTTCTGGCTGACATGTCCATTATGTATCAAGACCTCCATCTTGGGACATCCACCAAGAAGAGAGTCTATTGTATCCACCAAAAATGCCAGATGTCTGAGCCAGGGTTCAGGCTTGCATCAATACAGTGGAAATCAAGGCCAAATACCTGGTCCCTTTGACTACCATGGTTTCTTTTTTGGCATGGTTTTTGGCCCCCCTGAAGCCCCTGAATCCAATGGTTAAAACATATCAAAATTGCCATAAATTAGCTAAACGCCATTTAAAAACCTGGCGTGCAGGATCTCCCCTGCGACCTGTGCCAAAGTTTCTCAGTGGAGCGGCGGCTGCTAATGGAGGCGCACTGAAGATGAATAATGACATGATAAGACTCCAGGAGATTTAAGCATCACCAGAAGCAAATGTTATCCACTTGATGATTTGAGAGGTATCATGTATAATAATAAATAATAATAATGTATAATATACATGTGCATGGTGTTATCGTGAGCACCCCCAACAAAGATAGAACCCTGTTTCCAGGATGTGGGGCCGTCCCCAGATGGCGCCCTGCGGGAGCCCGCAGGTCTCCGTGGCTCGTTCGGCTGAAGCACTGCAGCGCTCGTTGAAGACTTCGGACGCACAGCTCGTGTCTCTGGAAATTGCCAAGGAGAGCGGGTCGTGTCCTGGGATTTTTGGGTTTGAAAATGGAGTACCCCCCCAAAAAACTGATGGATCTGATGGTTTGGTCATCATCTTCTCTGCTCAAAATGGCATTTTGACTTGGTTTGTGGGCCTTTTTCTGTCTTCCAGAACGAAGAAGCCCGGTTAAGCTGGCCATTTGATGGTATAATTTGTGTTGTTTTCCACAGTTTTCTTCCTCCTTTCCTGTTTTCCCCCCGTTTTATCCTTGTTTTCCTCCCGTTTCCCCTCATTTTCCATGGCATTTTCCATGGTGGTTCCCCTGCGCATCTCCTTCAGAGGACTTGCGCCTGGCGGAGGCATCCCTGGAGGAGTTGCTAAGGCACCGGCGGCACACAGCCTTCTACAAGGCCGGGGCAGAGCTTCCCAAGCCACATTAGTAATGATTGTTACCCTCTGGTAAATGAACATAGACCCAGATAACAACCCATTTTTAGTGGAAGCTAATCTTCCAACCCCTATCTGGCAGGGTCTATGTTAATTTACTGCAGGGTAATAGATATTGTTAGATGTATGACATACAATATACTATTACTGGGTGTAGATATTGTTAGTAATACTATAGAGATTGTTAGATAATGACTAGATAATATATAAATATATAATACATGGGTCATATCATATCCGCAATAGATATCGTATCAGATATTGTTAGATACTATGGGCAATATATATATATATATATATATTGTTGGATATACTATTGATGGGCAATAGATATTGGTAGTAATCAAGTACCCCACATCTAAGAATGCGATAGGTAATCAGATGGGGTGTTAGATATTGTCACATATTGTTGGATATACTTACCATCTGTTAATTAGTGTAAACTTGGATGTTGAAAAACATGAACACCACATCTGATGAAGTGATGATATGTGGATTCAAAAGTTAAAGGAATTCCATGGTTTTTGAGGGAACCTCAACTTGTCCTGCAGGTGGTGGCCCGAGACCCAGAGGGCGAGCCTCAACTGCAGAAATCCAAGGGAATTCTGGATGGCAGCTGATTAGCCAAACTACATCATGGTCTCTAAAAATCCCTCAAACGGATTCAAATGCTGCTTTTTTTGTGGTGGCTTAAGACATGTTGAAGCTGGGGAGTCAGAGGATGTGGACGGGGACCTCACCCAAGGATGGCAGAAGCTTTTTGTCCATCTATGATGGCACAACCCGATACAAGTTGGGTATGACGATCTACGATCGAAACGGAGGCTGGATGAAAGGGCACATGACATCTACATTGGAGTTATGCATCATTTCCAGACTTGATCCCAAAATTCGCAAAAAAAATCCAAGGATTTCAACTCCGAATGCAATCATCTGGTGATTAAACTCTACAAATACCCTCTGGTAATTTAACATAGCTATTGAAAATGGCCCATTTATAGTTGATTTACCTATTAAAAATGGTGATTTTCCATGGCTTTTTTTGGTTCACCAGAGGGGTACCTCTTCTACTCCAGTCGCTCCAGTTGTGGCGCAGGTTTCTTCGTTCACACGTCCGAGGAGCAAGCGGAGCGGTCGATGCAAAGCTTCCCCAGACACAGTGCCGCCTGGGCCGTGCCGGGGAGGCCCAGGAGGCCCAGGATGCAGTACCCTCTGGTAAACTGTCACATAGCTATGGAAAGATCCACCATTTTTCATGGGAAAATCCACTATTTCTATGGCCATTTTTCAATAGCTATGTTGGCTTACCAGAGGATAGCTTCTACTGGATCAAAGGTGTCTAAAGATGGGACATTTTTTCGGTATACCATGGTATACAAAAAAATCACAGTTATTATGTAATATTATGTAGATATATGATGATATGTGTAGGTGGAAACATGATGAAAGATGATGATTCACCAGTCCTTATTTCGGGACAGCCAGAGTTTGCTGGTTGTCAGTTTATCAGTTTAAGGCAAGGGATTATGCTGCCGTTTGTTGGGACAATGTAGATAATTTATGTAATATACACAAACCACTTCTATTTCCGAGAGACCACCCCTCCACTGCTACATGATGCTACCATTTCTAGTCATCAATCACTGCCACTATTTGGCAGGACCATATCCTCCAGAGACGGCTCCACATGGTTGCTTCAAGGATTGAAACCAGGTATCAATTGGTTATTTAACATAGCCATGGAAAATCACCATTTTTAATAGGTAAACCATCTATTTCAATGGGGCATCTATACCATGGCTATGTTAAATAACCAGAGGGTATCAATCAGTACCCTCTTGAGATCCACCACGGCGATTGTGGGGTTCTGGTGCCGATACTGCCAAGGCCTCGAACAGTGCTGTTGGTTCGCTTGAATCTCAGCGGCGTCAGCGGTTCGTCACTGGTTGGATGAGCTCATGGCTCCATTAAGAAAAGACCATTTTGTTCAATTGAAGTGAACGGAGCATGTTTGTTGCTCTCTTTATGCTGTGCTTTTCTTATATATGAACAGAAGTACAGTACATCCACATAATATGTAATAATACCGGGTTCTTCAAAAAAAACAGCCATCCCATGAAGTACCACACCAGAGAGGTCATGCCACCCCCCGTCCCCCAATTCAATGTTGTCTTCTGAATTTTGTGTTTGGCGGCCTTCAAAAAAAA
>Ga0126342_10005468_pt1 | contig 22175 bp, 17 predicted proteins | sample Cyp1metagenome_FD_92528 | JGI IMG/M metagenome (GOLD analysis project Ga0126342, IMG submission 92528) | Coral microbial communities from Lord Howe Island, Old Settlement Bay, Australia - Cyphastrea 1 metagenome | ecosystem: Host-associated > Invertebrates > Cnidaria > Coral ...
TACATACATTACATACATTACATACATTACATACATTACATACATTACATACATTACATACATTACATACATTACACACATTACATACATTACATACATTACATACATTACATACAATATATACAATACATACATTACATACATTACATACATTACATACATTACATACAATACATGCATTACATGCATTACATACATTACATACATTACATACAGTACATACATTACATACATTACATACATTACATACATACATACATACATACATGCATGCATGCATGCATACATACATACATACAGTACATGCATACATTACATACATACATTACATACATACATTACATGCATACATTACATACACAAATTAAATACATATATTACATACATTACATACATACATTACATACATGCATTACATACATACATTACATACATATATTACATACAGACATTACATACAGACATTACATACAGACCATACATACATACATACATACATACATACATTACATACATACACACATGTCATTACATTACATTACATTACATTACATTACATTACATACATACATTACATTACATACATACATTACATACATACATACATACGTACGTACGTACATACATACGTACATACATTACATTACATTACATTAGATTACATTACATTACATTAGATTACATTACATTACATTACATTACATTGCATACATACATGCATGCATACATACAGACATAGATACATACATACATTGGGATATATGGGATATACGGGATATATGGGATATATGGGATATGTTTTTGTTTTTTTTATCCATCTGGGGATGGGTCAAAAGCTTTGATACCCTTAACGAAGGGGTGATACACATCCATCAATCCCAGCTATCGTTCATGTTCACTGAGCACAGGTCATGGTTGCGGCATATGGTGCCAGGAAAACACTGTTGGCTCACAGGAATAAATCGCAAACTGAGTCAAAACCAAATGGCACACAAATGGAACCCTGAGTTACAGCAGCTGGGATTGATGTTTATTCCCCCAAACATATGGCAATATAAAATAAGTTTCCACCCATACACAAATGGTTCAAGTTCAACCTGAGGTACCTCAGCTGATGTCTTTCGGCCATACAATCCAGAGCTGTGTCGACGTGTTCGTAGCCCAATTCACCGGGGTGACGTGTACCGGGTGCTTCGTGCCCTCGATCTCCCAGGGTGACGAGTCATGTAGACATGACACTTGCAACTGGGAAGACACCTGGGAAGATGCCAGTGCAGATGATCACCAAAGAAAACCAGGATGTGTAGTGGTACACGATCTTGAACCCGACTGGGCCATGCATCGCAGGAAATAGAGGAAGTCTCTGCACCCTGAACCTTCGACGTTCTAAAGCTTGGATGCCCAATGAATTTCCATAAAGTGCGCTGTCAAACTATGAACATCTATAAAGTGTGAACATAAACTATCCATCACATCACAGAAGGTTTACCCAGAGCCAAATTTTGATAAATTCTGTGAGTACTTTCTGGACTCGGTTGCAGTAAGGGGTAGCAAAAAACACACAGTGTCATCCACAGATGGTGGGATGGACACTTGGGAAACATATGCACCGACAGAAGGACATCCACAGATGGTGTGTTTTTTTGACATGACTACACTTTCCAAAGAATACAAGACACTACAAAAACTTTACTATTAAACCGAAATCAAAGCTTACACTATAGTGTACAACAAATCAAAATGTATTTATTACAACACATGTCCTACTTTTCTGTTGCAAATATATTCGCCATTTACGGCTGACTCATCGCCAGCCCCGAAAAAACCCGGGGCTCCAGGCTGCCGAAAGGTGGCCAATACCTGAGAGGTGGTTTGATGATGCCAATTGCTATCATAGGACTGCTGGGTACATACTCCTTCTCGATGTATATATATATATATACACACACATTCTGTTCATTGATTCAATTGCTTCTGATTCAATTCCGGCTTTCTTGATCGAAATCAACTCGTGGCTTTCCTCATGTTTCAGCAAAACATGGAATTTTGTGACGTTGTACTTGGCCATAACTGCGGGGAAGGGTCACAACAATTTCAGCCATATATCATGTCGATGGTTGTCTATCCATTTTAATCGTCATTCTATCTGGTGGTTTGTTCGTTGTTATATCGTATTCTATCCCCATTATATCCTATCTAATTCGGCTTCATCATGATGCCAGTTGATTGAGTGGCCCTGACTGAAAGGGTATTGAACAGGGAGTGAAATGTGCCCTTCCCAATCCAAAACGGCCACAGCTCGCCCGGAAAGAATTGAGCATGGTGAACTTTCAATGTCTGCTCAATCAGGGCCTTTCCATAGATTTTGTTCAATGAAAAGCGCAGGCTTCTCTTGGACAGAGGGAACTCCTCCATTTGTCCCTCCAAAACTCACTCTACAGCTGCACCCATTGCGGTTGGTCGCCTGGAGGTAGTGAGGTTTGTTTCTGTTTGAACCACATATATGGTGGAGCTTCTCCATAGGGTCCAAAAAAGTCCATTGCGAGCCTCCCACTGACTGATCTGGTCAATGCGTTGGATGTGAGTCAACCAGCGAAAAACGGCTGGGACTGAGTCTGAGGGGTCTTCCATTCTCTTGATCTTGGCAGTAATTAGCTTGTCAACCTAGTTCCAAAGCAACTTAGCTAACAAACCGGGGCATCAAAATTACTACAGTATATAATATTACTACAGTAGGATCCCAACGTTTAACATTTTTTCATCCTATAACGAACATACTGACTGCTAGCACCATCATCATCGTTTTAATGGTATGTCAACATATGCTCCATAGCAATCATCATTATATAATCCCTATCATTGACCATTAAATCATAGTAACTCATATTCAATCCCCATTTCTAGATGATGTTCTCCATTTTGGTGGGGTGCTTGGTGGCACACTCCGCTTACCAAGTAGGTAATATCCCTGGTTTTGTAAGTGGGATAAATAGGGTTGATCCACTCATAAGGCTACAACCTACTTACGATCAGTGGGATGAACCCACCAAGTGGTGAAAATAGGGTGTATTTTTATTACAATACATATTTTGCATATATATATATATATAGTGTATACATATCCTATTGTGTAATGGTTGAATTTTCCCATGTTTTCTGCGTTAACCAATGGGAACCCCTCAACTCGACCAAGGAACACTGCAGTGCTGCGGCGCCAAGTCCTCCATGCCGATGCTGCCGAGGCTGTCCTGGAGGGAGATCTGTATGGTAAAACAACGTCACAAAACAATATCATTTATGACATTTATAGGATATATGATATTATATGGGATATATAGATATAATGATCAGATTATATAGATTATCTTTATGGCATTAATATATAGGATTATACAAGATATTTATGACATGTTAATATTGAGGTATATATACTAATTATGCTTGATCATATATTTATTCATGGATCATACCCATATCATAGTATCATACATAACCATTATATATATATATATATATATACACGATGAAGATAATAATAAGCAATAATGGGTATGAGGGAGGTTATTTTGTATAATGGATATTAATGTGGGTAAAAATCTAAACCACCGATGACTGGGAATGGTTTGAATCCCACCTTTAAAACTGGTGATGACTGTGGGATGGTTTATGACATTGTTTTACCCACATTACATAATTTGTAAAAGAGAACTATTAAAAAAACATCCCAAATGCACAGTGGGATATGTATTCATGTAAATATGTATATATATATAATTATATATATATATACCATTTTCACCGCATGGTGGCTCATCTCAGTTAGTAAGTGGGTTCTAACCCTAGTAAGTGGGCCTTCGCAGTCCTTTCTTTTTTCAAGGTAGTGCGACACTGGCCCACCCTGGGCGGGCACGGGCCACGAAACAATGTCTGCTGATCCACCCGATTTTCTGTACCCGGGAGACAGTTGAAGCCTCTCCGTTGCTTCGCATACAATTTCAACCAGCTGTTCCAAGCTCCTGCATGAGCCCACGTGCTTCATGATCCAAGAAGTGCTACCACGGCGCTCTAGCCGTCTGTGCAGCCTGTCTTCGCAGCACTTCCAGTGTAGATTCTGAAGTGGCAAACTGCAAGCTGCTAGCAAAATTGTCAAAAGGGGCAATGTCCAGAGTTTTTTGATTGGGACTAACATGGACTAACCATGGTTTGATAACGTGTTCAAACGCGGTCGTCCCCGTGGCAGGTGATAAAGTGGGATCCTCCAAGCTGGGATGAATGAGCCTGTGAAACGTAGCAAAACTCATGAAAAATACGGGTGGCTGCACCAGTTTTGCCATGAAAAATGTGAATTTAACACGATTTAACTTGGAAAAATTGCATGTTACATGGGCATTTAATGGGGAGAACTATCAATCCACGTGTGGTTTTGCCGTGGAAACATGATTTGAATCAGAAAGACTTCTGAATTAATGGGACATAACTGATACAGTTACAGACATAATACCAAATGTGGTAAAGCCAGTCCCATAAACCAGCCTAGTAATCAACCATTTGCGGGCATGCTATATCCATCATCAGTTGTGGGTATATACCCGATAATAAACCTCAATTAGGAACCAGAGGTTGTGATAGATATCTAGGGTAGATATATAGTGTATATAAGTCTATAAGAGTGACCATCGATATCTTGCAATCTGGTTAATGGAGTTATGGTAGAACTACACTATCATCAGCTCACTGTAGTTCAGTGTAGTTCAGTAAGGTTCGTGGTACAATAGATATTTTACGTTGTGGGCAATTCTTTGGAACCCAACAAAATTATTTTATAGATTTGCTTACCCTCGGGCAATCACTGCCATCAAAGTTATCTATATATATACAGTATATGGTTTATCAGTACGTTCCTTATTAAAGAAATAGACACATTCAGGCGTATCCGCTATTTTCGATCCCTGACAAAGCTATATGAACGTAGCATGTTGTAGGTCAAGCATCCCTGGCGAGGTCCTTATCCAAGGATCTCCACAAGGCTCCTTGATCAACACCTCAATCCGGAGTTTGGACTTCAGGCATTCTGGATTGAGTGATTCTGGTCGGTCTGGTGGTGTATGTATATATATATATATATAAATGTATGTATATAAATTTATGTATGTATGTATGTCTGTCTGTCTGTCTGTCTGTCTGTCATCCAAAACCACCCAGATGGGACACAGCCTTGTTTTGATTTTTTTGGGTACACGACTGCTATGTTTATAGGTTAAAGGGCTGAAACGGGTGGCAGAACATACAGGACAAATGCCAAATGAGTTGACATCCGTTTGCAGGTATTCAACAAATGCATGTTTTGAACAAACTGTCAAACTGCCACACTCTGCAAGTTTTCACTGGTAATCAAACATGACTGGCTTTAAAATCCACCATTTCTAGTTGATTTTCCCAGCTTACCATGTTTGATGACAGCAGAGGGTAACTGGGTATTCTGTTGCTTCTTAAATATGAGATGAATTATTTGATCCCAATCCCAATAAACTATTTAAGAATTGGATGTTGCGGCAGTTTACCGGTGATTAATGGTAAAAACATATGGGTATTTCGTAGCCTGTGGTACCTGTGTTCTTTTGATAAGCCCTGGACACCATGTGGTGATTTGTTTTTTCAAAAACAAATACATCAAGAAGCAAGGGCCAGTTTGGCACATAGTCAAGGTTGGCATGGGTCACCGAAGTATGTACGTGGCTGGTGTATCCAGTTCCAATGTAGACGATGCCATCACATATGTTCCACAAAGTGAAACAATTCTTCAATGATCGGATCCACTTTTGAGTGGATATATCAGCATTTATTTGTGGTGGTTCTATCTCAGCTGATTTCTGATGGTTGCTACCATGGTTACCATTTATCACCCCAACAAGCAGCCCCCGTTGGTACAAATATCACTGGGCTGACCCTGCAATCTCTGAGCCCCGCTTCGCAATGGAAAAACTTCCGGAGCTGTGTCAGGGTCAAACCTCAGAGGAACCGAAAAACGGCCAGGGCCCCCTGGATGGTTTCAAATTAAGGATGGCAACAGAGTTGGGGGTGCCCCAAAACAATAGATTCCCCTCGTAAAGCCTTGATTTTGCGATGGCATTCCAATGGGGGGGGTCACCTCAAAACATGTTCCACACAATCCACGTGACCAAAAAAAAATCAGTTAAAATGGTGGACCCATCTATGACCCACTCGTTGATGGAATTGTGCATTCCGATATCAAGGTCATTTTGCATGAAACATGTAGACAGTGGATAGGCATAATATATTCGATTCAAATGGAAAAAACATATTAATTGCACGTCTAAAAAAATGAAATCCAATGTCAACGGACTGTTGATTGGTATCACTATCCCATGTGGAGAAACCCACTATACTTCTATAATGTAAATATAGCACGTCTGCGCTCAGAAATTCCCAATGGTAACCGTTTCCATGGCATCTATGGAGAATTCATGTATGAATCTGGCTGAATTATAGTAATGCAATATAATGGACCAACCTGAAAATCATTGAAATAAGGCCATTTAAAAAGGCTTATCATCTTTCATTTCTAAGGACGTAGAAAAGTGAGGTCGTTCTGATTTATCCAGATGAAAGGTGGATATCACAGCACTCACCAGTTCGATTTTACATGGCTGTTCCCAAACCCTGTCTTTGGGGTGTTAAAAAGCAATGAAGTGTGGCCATTTTTCCCGGGGTACTTACATGCCATTGGTTGGAACACATCGTTTTGAGCAATTGAATTTCCACCCCGTCCAGTTCTTACATTTGCGTTTTTGTGAGCCCGACAAAATAAAACATATTCCGTTTTTGGAATCCCGCTAATGGTGGTTTTCCTAGCTCCCCTGCTAAAAGTTTACCTTTTTGTGGTTAAACGGTAATTGATGAATCACAATAAAAACACCAAGAGTAATGAACAATTTAGGCGTGTTTAAAAAAAGTTTGAAACGATCTATACATCACAACAATTATTATTATTATTGTTATAAGTTATATATATATAAGCTATCAGTTTTACACATTACTATAAAAATCCAAAGTAAATCGAAAATCCCTGAATCAATAATGGTTTGCTGGACAATTCCCCATTTACTTCGATAGTTTTAAACGCTGTAGACCTCCATGTCCTTTGTGGATCTCCCAGCCATTTTCGAGGACAACGAAGGGCAAAATGACTATATATAAATCCAGGAAATTGATCCCCATCCCTAGCTCACCTCAAATCAGCTACTATCATCTACTATCTTTTATAGGACATTGATTTGCTTTTGTCTCTGATACAGTGGTTAAATCCAGACTTTTCATGGTTTATCCCCATGATGCCGTTAAATCACAATGAAACACACCATTTCCGTTGGAAAAATCTGCCCTCAAGGTGTGGGACCTGGCTCCAACAAGTGATTGCGCGCAATATCTCACATGTCTGAAATAGGCTACCCCAAATTCGATGGTTTATCACATACTTATGACATTAATATGGTAGCATAATATGATATCACTATTATGGTATGTCATTGGTATATCATGTTTTACCTATCGCATACAGTAATTCTGCCAAAGGGTATCATGTTTATCAAAAATATACCTATTAATATAGCCTCCTGGTGGTATACGGTATACCATATTTTCCGGCACACCCACAATATTCATAATTGGTTATCCCGATAAATTCTGTGAAATTCCCAAGAAATCCGAATAAAAAATCAGGAAATTCCCATTGGATCCCAATAAATCACAAAAAGACATTAAAATCTCATTAAAATCCCATTAAACCCAAATATTGAAATCCAATGAAAACCTATTAAAATCGAATTAACAACATATTAAAATCACATTAAAATCAAAATAACATCCGATTAGAATCTGCTGGCTGCTGCTAGCGATAACCTTTATACTGCTAGTACCCACCAGGTACATCCATCTATTGGTCGCACTATTCTTCAGGGTGACTATGGTGTGCTAAGGGGAGCTTCTGGCTTCCATACTTTTGGTAGCCATCCAGTATGTTCATCAAGAACATACATGTCGCAAATCCTCTTGCAAATCCAGGCACGGTTCCAAAACCGAAAAAGGAACCTAAAGGTAGCCAAACAAGGTCTCAGAAACAAACACAGCAACCAAAAAAGGGGCCAGATCCAAACTTGCAAAACCGAGTCCGAGCTGAATCAAGTTCTGGCTGTCAGCGGTACAATGCCTTTGGACACTTGAGGAGTTTCTGGCACTCTTCACTCAGATGTTTCTGATTCGCTGATCCTGCAGCTTCTAGTTCAAGGACACCCACGGCTTTCTGATAGGCTCCAACCTTTACGTTGAGGATGGCAACCTGCAAAGGGCTGAAAGTCTCCTGATTCTACGGCGCACAGTTAACAAAGGCCACCAGCAGCGAATACAACTTTTGCGTTCCACCGATTGTAATTTCCTAGTCCACCGGGTGTGCTTGCGGCACTTTCCTCCACTTTCCGTTGATCTGCCAGGGTTGCTACGGCGCAATATCAGGCGCCTCCGCGGAGTTCTTGCCCCTCAGGACCAAGAAGCTTTGACCTGAAAAATGGGCGGAGTACTTCTGAACAAAGCGCGGTGCAGGGAAATGATGCTTGCCACACTCTGTCTCTGGCCATTCCCAAGATTTTCTCACGGTTTGAGGATTCTGCTTAAGATACCCTCTGGTAAACTAACATAGCTATTGAAAGTTGCCATTTATAGTGGGTTTACCCATGTTAGTTTACCGAAGGGTACATTCAAAAGCGATTGTGGAAGGCTTTGGACAAGCACACTTTCATTCCGAAAAAATGCCCGGAATTGGCTCCACATGTCGGCGATATTCCACTTCCTTCATGTTTTGGATCGATACATATCCCGTGAAAAATTCCATGAAATCCGAAGCGAAGATTAAAAACCCAATTAAACACACACAACCTACTCAAATCCAAATTCACCATCCTGAAAATCACATTAACATATTAAAATCACGATAAACGCAAATCAAAATCCACTTAAATTCACATAAATTCCTATTGAAATCCTGCAGACAATCCATTAAATCCAACTAAAATCACATTCAATCCAGTTAAAATCAAATGAACCCCATTAAATCCTATTAAAATCACACTAAAATCCCATTAAAACCCAATCAAATCTCATTAAATCCGAGTAAAATGACATTAAAGACACGTTAAAATCTTATGAATCCAAGTAAAATCTTATTAAAGCAACGCAAAAATCACGTTAACATCCAATTAGAATCCAACTAACATCCCTTAAACATTAATTAAATTCTAATTGAAATCACATTAACGTATCAGCAAGCCCGAATCAATTCCTATTAAAAGCACATCAAAATCACATGCAATCCAATTAAAACCACATTAAATTCAATTAAACATCACATTAAAACCACATTCAAATCCAATGAAAACACCATTCAAATCAAAATAAAAAATTACATTTAAACCAATTTATAATATCAGTTAAAAGCATAAGTATACTTATATATATATATAAGTATGAAAAAACACATTAAAAAAAACGCTTTAAAATCATACTAAAAACTCATTACATACAAGTAAACTATCATTGAAACTTTCATTGAAATCACATTAAATCCCAATGAATTTGACTTGAAATCACATGAAATCAAAATAAAATCAAGTTAAATACTATCAACATCAAATTAAACTATCATTAAAACCAATGTAAATCCACAGTAAAATCACATTAAAATCACATTGAATCCAAGCAACATCACATTAAATCCCAATTTAAATCCAATCACCATCCCTTTAAATTTCATTAAACTCAAAGTAAAATCGCATTACCATATCAGCAAATCCTATTACATTCCAAATGGAAATTACATAAAATCCAATTCAAATCACATAAAATTCACACACATTTCACATTAAAACACCTTTAAAATAACATGAAAACATAATTGACATCGCATTAAATGACATAAACAAATCGCATTAAAACAAATACCATTAAAATCACATCGATCATCCCATTCAAATCCACCTAAAATTACATTATAAGCTGATTAAAATAATTTAAAATATCATTGACATCACATAAACATCATATGAAATCAAAAGTAAACACCCATTAAAACCACATTAAAATGTCGATTGAAATTTCATTAAGATCCAAGCGCCCCACAATTGAAATACCATTAAAATACCATTACAATCTAATTAAACACCGCTTAAAATCCTATTAAAATTACATTAGCATCTCATTGAAATCACATAAAAAAGGACAGTAAAATCACATTTAAAAAACTAATGAAAAAAAACAATGGAAATACTATAGTAAGATCCAAGTAAACCCCCAATTAACATCCCATTAAAATTACATTAAAAATCCTATTAAAATTGCATTGAATCACAAAAAACACATTAAATTCAAATTCATCCTATTAAATCCCATTAAAATACAATGCACATCCAAGAACCCCCCCGTTAAAATCCACCTACCATCAAATTAAAATACCATGAAAAACCACGTAAAACCACATTAAATTCCCACTAAAATCACATTAGATGCAATTGATATCACATTAAATCCGATTAAAATCCTATCAACTCCCATTAAATCCCATCAAAATCACACTAAAATCCTATTAACATTCCATGAAAATACCATTCAAAATCCAAAATCTGATTAGAATCCCATTAAACTCCCATTAAATCCTAGGAATATCCCATTAAAACCATGGGTTTCTTTAGGGCAACAAAAAATCCAAAGTCGTCATCCCAGAGGCGGTAGGTGGCCGTGGGGTCCAAGGCTCGGCGCCAGGCGCGAATCTGGCGAATTTCGGCTCAATGGTTACCCCATGTTACCCTCATATGGGTTGATACTGTATCCCCATATGCCAATGATAAAATCATCATTTTTAATGGGTAAATCCACTATTTCAATGGTAAATGCTACAATGATATCTCATTATTCCATATTATTGACAACAAATTAAAGAAAAAAACGTTGTATTGCCCCATGATAACCATATTTTCCATATTATCTTACTGGTGCGTTTTACGTAGGGAATGGATGGGTTGCTGGGGGTTGCTGGGATGATTATTGATAGTTACACCCAATGGAGAGTAGCCAGTGGTTCATTCCCGAAAATTCCCTGCGTTTAGCACCAGTAAGTAAATGGTATGGTTAATGGTTAATGGTTAATGTTGAAAATTTTATTGGTTGAAAAATGCGTAGCTTAAGTATGGTTTATGGTAGTTATCTTCTGGTAATTTAACAAAAAACGATGGAAAGATCCACCATTCTGAATCGGAAAACTCACTATTTCTATGGCCATTTCCAATAGCTTTTTGTATATTTACCAGAGGGTAAGATATTCCATCGACCCAACAATTCATAGCAAAATCCATTGTAAAATCATCCCTAGTTGGTGGTTGAGCCGTTCGTCAGTTACCGTCAGTTGGGATGATTTTTCCATTCCCAACTGAATGGAAAGTCATAAATTTCATGTTCCAGTCACCACCAATCAGATCCATCCAACCGTTGTGTTTCACCAGTCATTGGATGGGTTTTCACTTAAGAAAATCTGGACGCCGGAAACCCATGGGTTTTTACCAACATCCAACATCTGTCTGATTCATAATGGTGAATCCTGAGATGCCATGGGCGATGAAAGATGGGGGCATCAACTTGAAATACTGATCTTAACAGCTCATATGATAATGATATTGATATAATAGTGGTTTGCTATAGATATGAATAGTGATAGTAGATTTTATCAACTTGAAATAATGATCTTTACATATGAAATCAAGTTGACTTAAATGGTTGAATCAAGTTGATATATTACAAGCATTTACAAGTATGTTACCCTCTGGTAATCAAACATGGCAAAGCCAATGTCCGTGTAAGTGAAAAATGCAGGTTTATCGGAAACATCGTCTTTAATTGTGATTTTCCATTGCCATGTTTTTTTGCAGTATTTCCCTGCAACTTGTTCAAGGAATTCAGGAATTTACCAAACAACATCCAAAAACTACGAAACAAATGTAAGATCTGTGACAAGTTCTGGGAAATTGTGGAATATGTATATTACTGTATATATCTATTGAAGTCTTCTTGGCTGGAAGTCGTGGTGGGTCTGTGTCTTAAAAACACACAGAAGACAATTTGGTAGCTTGCAAAAGATGGAATTATTGGATGAGCCGCTGTCAATTTTACCTTAATATACCCTCATTGTACTTTTAGGCACTGCATCTCTTGTTGCTCCAATGTGCAGATGTTTATGTGCATTAGATTCCTATATCATTCCATGTATACATATATACACATAAATACATACATACATACATACATACATACATATATACATACATACATACATACATACATACATACATATATACATACATACATACCATACCATACATACCATACCATACATACCATACATTACATACATTACATACATTACATACATACATACATACATACATACATACATACATACATACATACATATATACATACATCCATACCATACCATACCATACATACCATACATACATAACTTACATGCATTACATACATTACATACATACATACATACATACATACATACATACATACATGCATTACATGCAAACATGCAAACATGCATACATGCATGCATACATGCATACATGCATACATACATACATACAAACATACATACATACATACATACATTACATGCAAACATGCAAACATGCATACATGCATGCATACATGCATACATCCATGCAACCATGCATCCATGCATCCATGCATCCATCCATACATACATACATACATTACATACATACATACATACATACAAACATACATACATACATACATACATACATACTTTTTTGGTTGGCCATCGTGTACTTTTGACCCCTACTTTGTCTCTAAATCAATATTAGCTATAGAAAATCGTCACGGACCCCACACAAATAAAGCTTAATACAACACATGACAGTCACAGTCAATGGCTGCAGAAACAAGCAAACACTACCCCGTTACCAGGTCCATAGCTGAGATGCGCACCTCATTCCCATAGCTCTTCCGCAGGTACAGTAAAAACTCTGCACGCGCCTGGAACGGCACGTAGCGTGGTGTTCGGAATGTTCGTGCTGGTTGGCGGAGAATCAACCGCTGGAATCACTAAAAGAATGTGACAAAACAAATTGACAATGTAAATCCAATAATGCGGGAACATGTTCTTTTTCCAAAAACCATCTTCACTTTGTGGTTTCTTTTTGCATGTACTCGAACTTGGCATGACACTATATAGTCCCAAATGGCTGGTTAATTCGTGATGATGCACCAATAGTTGATGCCAAAAGGGATTGACAAGATGCGATGCGATGTAGTAGCCCCAAAATAGCTAGCAAAAAAATAACTATGGAGTTATCCCCATCATAGGCTATCAAAATAGCTATATCATAGTTGAAACGCTTCTTAAAGTGGATATTACGTGATATATGAAATACATATCATATTATACCATCCTGGAAAAGCGGTTCTATCTATTTGGGGAACTACCGTAGCCAGTTGTTTAATGGATATTGGTACCCCGGCATCACGATTTCCAGGGAAGATTTGATGAATTCCAAGGCCAGAAATTGTAAAGGGATATATGATATTACCCTCTGGTTATTTAACACGAACTGGAAGCCATGGCCCACTTATAGATTTTTTATGATGATTTACCTATTAACAATGATCAGGACTACCAGAGGCTTATAATCTTATAAACCATCATTTTAAAAACAAAAACACATGCCGTCAGATGTCAAAGTATATGAACGGAGTGAAGTGAGTAAAGACAATTAACTACACCTGGCCGACAGTGAATCACCAACATGGATTTCTGGTTGGTGGTTGAGCCTACCCCTCTGAAAAATATGAAAGTCAGGAGTTCGTCAGTTGGGATGATGACATTCCCAACTGAATGGAAAGTCATAAAATTCCATGGTTCCAAACCACCAATCAGATATGTAATGGTTACATTTCATAGCATCTAATCCCCTCACCCTAATATTAAATCCCATGGATTTCTAGACAATCATATCCCATGGATTTATACATTCATGTTCCAAACCACCAACCAAATTTCTTCCATTCTTGCTAAGCATTCCGAATGCCTATCCGATGACGATATCCAACGTGCATGCCGGTTGGGTCCGGGTTCACCATGTTAAGTGTTTGTCAAGACCCGATTTTCTCACCAATGTTGATGACGCTAAAATCACAAGTTTCCCAAGTCATTCACCATAAAATCACGATGCTTCCAATGTTTTATTGGATAAATCAGCATTTTCCCATGCGGGGATGGGCCAAAACCTATTACCATCTATAAATATATATATATCTCTCTATCATATGACTGGTTGTTTGTTTATTATTGTGAATTCACATCCATCAACCAGCTAAAATAAAGAGTGCCATCCGGGTCCCCAAACGGGGTTTGACTCAGTTCGCCATCCCCGGCTTCATCCCAGAGTTTCACCTGCTCCGTGCGACGTTCTTCTTGCAACTGCCAGTCTTGCTTCTTTTCGCAGACAATCTGCACGGAAACGCTGGGGGGGCAGCCAAGAAGTCACAAGATCATATAACCTGTTCAAAAATCATGAATATGCTAAAACAAAAACATCTCCAACCATGAAAGTCAGTAGCTGATATAGCAGTTGGGATCTTATCTGCCTGCTAACACCACTCCCCAGGCCACCAATCTGACTACTGGTGTGGCGGGATCCAAACCAGTACCATCGCAAAACAGGTCAAGGTGGTCGGGGGCGTGTCGGGAATGGCATGGAGGGTGGCCCCTCCTTCAACTGCAAAACCATGTTCCAACAAGCATGGTGGGGCTTGTTGAAGTGCCTGACGGATGGTGGTGGGTATCATCTCCCTGCTGAATCTGGTTGCTTCCCAATGCCTGTGATGGACGGAATCAGTCAAACCCCAGAATTTGCATTTGTCGTCTGGGACGACTCCTGAGTGTACGAAATTGTCATTGGTGTAGAAGGTGCCAGAGTGGGCCACTCTGACAAATCCAACCTCGTCTGCTGTCATGTTGGGAGCCGGTTTGGACAATGCAGTGCATACGTAACGAAGACCTTCGAATCTTTGTCGGTGTTCCCACTGCAAAACCCATGTCATCCTTTATACTGCCTGGTCCCCAATATCTTGGTAGTTTTTTTCTCCCCGAACCAATCATCAACAGGTAAAATGGGATAACCCCTCTGGATGTTCATCTAGGATGGTCATACCCCAAATCACACAATCAATAGAGACATCAATAGTATATTAACATGACATAATTCCCCAGATATTGCTATATATATATATATGTTATTCTGATAAGATAAACAAATCTTATTATCACGCCATAGAATGAACATTGAAACAGGATTGGCAGGGTGGCTCAACATCAATCCCATGTAAATTGGATTTGATTACCCAGCGTCCGCTGGTGAAAAGACAACGGCCCATACCCCTAGGTACGTGCCTCCAAATTATCCAAATTGGGTACCCCAAGACCACATGGTCTTGTTTCTCAAAAAAGTCCCCAAGACAGTAAGCTGGCTGTTTGGCCGTTTTCCCAATTTCGGACCTTTTCGGGTGTCATGAAAAACTCCCTAAATCTTCAAGTCGTTTTGTGGGTTGTCCGTATACCTTGGTATGTTGTCTCAAGGCACCACCATGGGCAGGAATGCCCACCTGATAAGTTGGTTTATCCCATCTAACTATAGTTATACCCTCTGGTAATTTAACATAGCTATTGAAAATTGCCATTTATAGTGAGTGTTCCCATTAAAAGTGGTGATTTTCCATAGTTATGTTAGATTGCCAGAGGGTAGCTACCATAAGCCATACTCAAGCTAGGCAAATAAACCAGCTGAGCTATCGAAAACAAGGGCCCCACATAGTATAGATATATTGAAGATATGTCCTTTCTAAACCCGAGTCAGCCTTGGTATAAACCAGCTTACCTATCTTTGGGGCCCCTTCCTGTAGGGACAATTCTCCTTATGATTCCTTGCCATCACATCTACCAACGTGCGCCTTGGGCAGCTGTTCAAAGTTCCGCGCTTGCCACGGCCTGCCAAAAAGGAGAACAATCTGTGCGTAGCTGGATGTTTGGGGACGAATCATCCAGTAACTTGGTGACTGTTGGCTTTCAGCACGCAAAACAAACAATAGTAGTTTTCGAGTGAATGAAAAACCGTCAATACCCATGTAGCATCATTAACTACCCAGCTCGATGCATGGGATGAAAACCTGGCTGGGTCTGCCTAAGCCCCACAAACAGCAGACTCGCCAGTGACTCTTGCAGTACAATATGAAACCCCTAGAAGCCACAAGATAGGTAAAATTGCATATAACTATCTATAATTATATAATACTATATATAGCGAGGATTTATGATGTAAATTTATATAGTGAACTCAACAAAGTTCTAGCCTCATTTAAGATTGGTAACTAAAAGGGCTGATTTGTATACTTAGATGACCTTGGAGGAGCCACGTTTTTTTTTTTGATAGGTTACTGGCCATGACCCAGTATACCATCCTTTAATCAAACAGAACAATGGAACATCAACTGGGGATTTCCCATGGTCCATGCTTGATGGAGGTTATACACTTATGGCCCAACTAACAGTTATAAATGAAATCATAACTCCCATAACTCAGGTTGCATATCATTATAAACCCCCAAAAATAACTGTTATGTTCCCTCTTCCCCACCTAGCTTGGCAACTGCTGCCATGGAACTGGCGGTGGTCATCCTACGTCCCTGACGAACACCGTAAGAACTCCGGCCCATCCTTGGCGCTAAGCGATGTCGGTCAGACACTCCTCGATTTCGGTCCTCACGCGACCGGGGAAAAAAAAACCAGTCAGGTGACCTGAGGCCCGAGGTGACCATTCTTCGAGTTTTTTGAACTGCCGGTGCCCCAGTTCGGAATCGCTAAGTAGGTGCAATTTTTTGTCCAAATTTGACTATGGTTCTTGTTATATACTAGTTAATGGGAATATTTCACTGGGGGGCACTGCCGAGGAAAACAACCAATAATCACGAATTGTTGGGTAAATCTGAATCCTCTATTGTTGGGAGGGCCACCTTTGGTTGACTCCCCATGACATGAGGAGGTGATAATTCTCACAGACTGGTCCAGCGGTCAAGCCGCTCCTGCTGAAAGACCTCAGCCATCAATTCCTGCTTTTGTTCCTGGCGCGGAAGTGATGCAGTACACTGGCCATGATGTCAGGGAATCAATAAACAAGTGATGGAATGCGTATAAAATGATATAATGGGATATAATATGATATAATATGAAATGATATCATATAATATCATATAATACGCAAACATAATATATAATGTTAGTAAAATATATAAATATAATTTCATATATACACATCCATATGTATATCTATGCGTATATATATAATACATACACTGTGTATGTATATATATATATATATACAATACATACATACACAGTATACATATATATATATATACTGTGTATGTATGTAAATATATATATACACACATTAATAATTAGATATATATACACCTGTATATACATATAAACATGTGGAACATTGCAAAAAAACACTCATGAAATGAATCAAGTGAACAACAAGGACTTCAACTGCCATATGGTTACCTTGACACGTGTGCATCTACATGTGTGTAAGTTTACATATATTTGAATATATATATATATATATATATAACATGCACATATAAATATATATATATATATATATGCCCAGACATATCATGAAAGTATATATATATATTGTCTATATAAATATATATACCCAACATCTTCTGTTTGCGCTCCGGCTGGGCTTTGCGGTCCCCGTCTCATTTTTGTCCGCTAAGCCGTCAGTCATGGGGTCATGATTCCAACGTGGATTGAGATGGGGCAACTGGCAGCCGATATGCGGCCCAGGTCGGTCGTGGCTTTACAATTAATATGTATTGATATGATTTGATATGTACTGTATATTACTGTATGTATTTTTTGTTCATCTATAATCAACTCGTCTGTTACCTTATTCCCCGCCAGGTCGTTGAAAGAACCATGTCTCCTCAGATCGCATTCTCCTTCCCACTAAAAATGGTTCCATCCACAAAAAAGATTGCACAATTGACAAGACACATATCATACCTGGTGATTGGGTGGATGTGACTGGCTGACCAAAGATTTTCTGTACAACGAAAATCTGTTCCGGTAACATCCGCCACCAAACAATATGGAGTTGATTTCCTGAAACCGATGGGTCGCTTGGGTGTTACACAATGAGACTGAGATGATGGAAGATCCTTGTCCTGTTTCAGAAAACGTGGAAATGTGGTGGGCCAAGAATCACTATATACTGTAAATGTGTTTAATGAATGTTTCTTTAAATAGTCAACACATGTCAACACATTTTGTGTAGTCTATGCTTGGGTTTGCCACATTGTATAGCTGATGTCGGTATGGGATTGTTGGCATACAATCTATATCTATGCCTGACACCACACCCTCTGCTGTAATCAAACACGTCAATGGTATATTCACAAAACGCACCCGTTAACATATCAATGAATTGGTTTAAGGGAAAATTTACAGGACACCATGGTTTTTACCATTCAATTAAATATAGGGGTTTTCCTGTAAAATTTCCCCTAAACCAATCCATTGAACATAAAAACTCGCCGGAATTTTCTGCCAGGATGATGCTGCCGTGGGATTTTTCAACCCCCTGGGTGCCCGGGCCCTCTGCCCCATGCGGAGGATCTTTAAACGTTGCTCCTGGTTTCTGGTTTGAGGCAGGCAAATCTAGGCAGTAATGTGATCGTATTATGAAATTATGATGTATTATGATTTTTCTATTGTTTGTAAAACTATTGTCAAGCAGTCCAGATGTGTTATTATGATTGATCGCTGGTTCTTATGACAGCTACACATAATAGGTGATATCCAGTACAACACAAAATAATAAAGCAAAACAAAGGTTATAGATTTTCAATTGGAGGTTTCCTAAAATAGGGCTACCCCCAAATCATCTATTTTAGTCGGATTCTTCCATAAACCATCCATTCCATAAACCATCCATTTCGGGGTACCATATTTTAGGAAACCCCAAATGATGTGGCCTTGGTGGGACAGTGTTTCTAGGATGCCGTCTTTGGCAATTTGGGGCCTGCTTTTTATGGAGCTTTCCATGTCATGGGGGATCCCCAAAATGCTTGGTTTGTAGAAAAAATCCTATTAAAATGATTTAAAATGGATGATGACTGGGGCTACCCCCATTTCAGGAAACCTCCATATGCTTCATGACAAAATCCTATTGACTACTGTAGCTATGCGTGTCAATAAAATGTTGCTCATGCATGTAACCAAATCAGTGTTTCTTTCATGTTTTGCTGCTTCCTGCAGTTTCCACTATACAATTCATTCCACAAATCGGGTGGTTGGGGTTGCTACACCTACCACACCATCAGGCAATCTAGCCTAGCACTTGCAAACACGCCATTTAGATCATATTTCACGCCGATATCCCTCTACAGGGCGGTCGCTACCCATCTTTGTTCTATTCAACCCATCATGTATTGGTTCTATTCCCACTTTTCTTGGTGAATTCCTCAGATTTCTGTGGTTAAACCATTTTAAATCAACATGTTCCCTTCCCCGTGAAGGGTACTTTGTTGGAAAAACACTTCTTTATAATGTAAAGGAAAGTAGATCCATTCACAACGGATGATCCACCATTTTCTTATTCGGATTACACTCCGTTTTTTTCCATGAAACCATATGAAACCTGAAACCTGCGGTCCCAAACATGATCTTGGTCTTGGACCTAGCCATTTTGGGTTGTTCCATCACAGTATTCACCCATTGCCAGATTCGATATTGCTGCAGAGGAATCAATGGATGTGCATCCCACCTAGTAGCTGGATTGTTTGACATCAATAAGCGGATAATTGGCAATATAGGACTGCGGGTATCCCAAAACTATGTGGCAAGGCACCATGATCACTAACCACTTACCTGAGTTGCGTCCCCAAGCAAAGGGCACCCCCGTCCTTTCAAGCTGGTTTATTGGAAACAAAAAGTCTAACTATAAAGCACTATAGGTACAACCAATAAAAATCCCGATTGAGTAACTCAATTCCAAACAAACTGACCTTACTTGGAGGATCGTCGCACTGGATGTAACTGGTTAGAAATTGAGGTTATAACCCAGATGTATACAGGATAGTTCCACGAAGCGGGGACTTACTAACTAGGGTTAACCACTTACTAAGTGGATGAACCCCCAATTATCAGGTAAATCAGCTACAGCTGTGGCCCTTGACAGTTATGGATGGAATTGTAACTGTTGCAATATATATAAGGTTATATTATCATTATAATCCAATTTAAAACTATTAATGTTCTGCAGAGGGGGCCCCTTTCGTCACAGCCACGCCTCCTGTTCTCGGACTACAGGGTCCGGCTCAAGGAAGAGCAAATCATGTGCTCCTTAGGTCCCCAGTAGTGAGCTGCGTCACCGCTAGTGAATTGTTCGGAAACATGGTGACAACTACCCTGTGCTAAACTAACATGCTATGAAAAATTGGAAAATTTGGGAGTTGATTTACTTATTTCCAACATGGTGATTTTCCATAACTATGTTAGTTTACTGGAGGGTACTTGTGATTAAGACTTATGATCTATTTTCCTCACATATGGGATATCCTCTGTCGGGGATGATGAACAAGTCACCATCTACTTAAGCTGTTCCATGCTGGATCTTGGATATCTGTCAACAAATCATTTTTTGTTGGTCAGTACATTCTACCATTGATAGCAAAAACAAGTAAAACAAGTATGTTTTGGCCAGCTGGCTCCTCGCGGATATTTGCCAGGCATCTGTTTCCCACATGTCGAAATGCCGTGTCCTGTATTGAAGTATCTGACTTACCATGGCCAATTTTAGATACCTTGCGTACAAATAGATGCTTGCATGGTTGCTTCCCATTTATAGCAAACGATAGCTGGACTGCTGGACACCGTAGTGGCCCGCGTCGACTGAAACTTGACCACCAAGCCTGGCTGCTGGCAGACCACCACACGCTCGAGATTGGTGAACCGAAGCTTCGGATACTGGTCAGCCCCACTCACGCTTTCAAAAGCTTGCGTGATTAGAGGATCGGCTCTTTCTGCTACTGGGCTCCAAAGAGCAACCTGGACAAGCATTTGGGAGTCTGCCACCGTGAGCGTCATCACCCGACGTGGGCCCTTGCCTTTCCATCCGCGGCTCCATCAGCAGGAACGCTTCCAAGTCCACTTTGGCTTTGTTCTCCTGCAAGGTGATGGCCTCCATCAAAGACGAAGCTTTCACCACCGTCGGCGAGGTTGCCGAGGACGCCTCAGTCCTGCAACTGGAGTTCTAGCAAGAGCCGAACCTAGAAGAACAGAAAAAGACATCCCAATGCCCCCTACTACCTTCTGTCCGTTCCTCTATCAGGCTTGCCCGCCTGCGTCTCTTCTTCGGCGACACCCCCACGGAGTCTGCTACATGCGGCGGCTGGTTCGTCTCAGAAGGGTGCAACCACATTACTAATTTATCATTTTTTCCACTTACAGCCAGCAACTAAGCATGGATCTTCACACATCCGGTCTCTCTAGACCTGTCATCGGTTGCATATATAAAATTCGGTGTTTCTGGAATTCCCAAATATTACATTTTTTTGGTTGGTGATACGTTATCACATTTGCGGTTGATAAATTTCACTTTCCCATAACAATTGACAAAACCCTTCACCATGTCTGACAACTTAACATTTGAATACCCATGTCTCCTGATTCATCCGGAATGCACTGTTGCGTTCCCATTCAATGGACATACATGTCAGCTCCTGTCGTTATTCTTAGTTGATACATCAGTTGTCAATTTTCTGATTCCCCACCTGCCAGGTGAGGGTTGTTAGATTTTATCAGAGCTCTTGCCCGCCTCCTCCTCCTCCTCCAACCTCCTCCTCGACTAGCTGTCCTCTTCCTCGTCGTCCTCCTCCTCGCCTCCTCCTCCAGTTTCTCCTCGACCATGTCTGCATCAACTTCCACCTCCACTTCCGCCTTGCCAACTCGTCGCCAA
>Ga0126342_10005469_pt1 | contig 22175 bp, 20 predicted proteins | sample Cyp1metagenome_FD_92528 | JGI IMG/M metagenome (GOLD analysis project Ga0126342, IMG submission 92528) | Coral microbial communities from Lord Howe Island, Old Settlement Bay, Australia - Cyphastrea 1 metagenome | ecosystem: Host-associated > Invertebrates > Cnidaria > Coral ...
GAAAATGGCCGCGTCGCTTTTACCAGACTCCACTTTATGTATTTTTCCCTCCCCTCTCCCCTTCATTTTTTCTTCGGTTCCTTTCTTGCTTACCTACCTTTCGTGTTCCCCCTCTCAAGTACTTCTTTCCTTTATTTACCAGCAGCCGCAAAAAGATAAGCTTGTACTTCTTGGCCTCTGCGCCTGTACTTCTTGGCCTCTGCACCTGTGCCTTTTGTCCTTCGCGAGTGCACGTCTGCGCATTTAGGCCTCTGTTTCTCGCCTTTGGGCCTTTGCTGATTGGCCTTTGCGCCTTCTGTTTAGTCTTAGCGCCTACTTTCTTGACGGCTCTTCAGCCAGTCTTTCCGAACTTGAAAGGTTTGGCTTTGGATCCGGTGCACTTAGCAATAGTGTATGAGTATGCGCAGTGGTGCGAACGCATTCCAGGATCCAAACGCCTGCGGAGCTTGTTGAACAAAGTCGTCCAACATGACCCCAAGCGGTGAATGCTGTCTTGGGGGTCATTGTTTGATGAGCAGAACTGTTGCCCTCTTGCCAGGCAAGAAGAAAAATGGAGGGGCCAAAAGCCTGCTTCTCTGCAGCCCCTGCCTTTGCTTCTCGTTGTTTTTCTTTGCGGCTGTTCTTCTTTGAGCATCTTTGAGCTTCATGCTTTTGCTGTGTGACCGTTTGCCAAAACTTTTAAAGTGTAAGCTTAAGTGTCGCTCTTAGTTTTTGGTTGGTATGACTGCTGTCATTGATAGAAGACTTGAATTACAGGTGAAGTAATTGGATTTTAAAGGGACTTATTAGCTATAGGGTCACTACCCAGCTACCAAGTGAGACTGTCATCCATGAAGGCCTTGGATCCATGAGTTTGCGTTGTTGTGCCAAAACTGCTGGAGGTTCGGGTACAGTTACATCCCTTTACCAGTTATAAGTCAGTTTTAACCCCCTGTATGGAATGATAGCATCACCTATAACCATTTACAACCATTTAAAGCTGGTAAAGGGCTTTTAACTGCCGGAATGAGGTGGTAAACTGTGTCCTTCGGGCCATGGTAAACGTTTTCAACTTGCAAGGAGTGTGTTTTGCGAAATCGAAGATACAAACAATTTGAAGTTTCCTACAGTGGAAGGACTCCCAAACCATCCAAGGTTAGACCATGTTAGTATTGAAACCCATGCTTGTTAGGATCGCCTGTATAAGGAACCCCCCATAAGTTGATGAATCAAAAATCACGTTTGAATGAAGGCTTATTGAACGGACAATCTTGGACACCTTCTAAAATAGATAGACCATACTCTTTCCATAAAAGGATTAGTTTGGCATAAAAGGATTGGTTTGGGATACTAAGGAAGATAACCCTAAATCAGGGTGAAGGGCTGTTATTTCCAACTTGTAAAAATGGGTGGTCCGATCCATCATACAAAAATATACTTGCACCCAAACGTTGCACAGCACCTACTTTCATTATATGGCAGCGTGCGGCATCAAACCCCTCAACCAAGGGAGATAGTAGAAATATTTATATACTGGTTAGCGATAGGCCCCCCCAACTAGCGATATCCTTTGTTTCTTAAGCAAGGCAAAGACCTGTGGCGGCTCATACATACATATATATATATATATCCTATTTGCTTATGTATATATGCATATAGAATTATTAAATTTCACGAGCTCCTGGGATTTTGTGATTTTTAGGGAATATTGGATATCGAGGTCAAGATGCAATATTTGGTGCAATGTACGCGCACAAGGGTCGAACGAAAAAACTTAAGCGTCATGGTTTGCACGGGTTTGCACTTTAGTGAATGGAATTGGCCCAAATAATCGTTCAAAAAAATGAAACGGTCGGAAACGGTCGGAAACAGTCGGAAACATGATCAGGCCAAAATTTGTCCAACCCGCATTTCTTCTTAAAATAAACATTTCCGCGCAACGCAGTTTTTTTTTCAAGGTCCAAAGGAGTCCAAGGGGAAACGGTTGGAAACAGTCGGAGATCGCACCTTCGCTCGGCAAAAAAGTAGTTGTTGTGTAGTAGCGTGTAGTTCATGAAAAATATTTGAAAATGATGTAAAAACATGGTTTTTGCCGAGCGAAGCGAAGGTGCGATCTCCGACTGTTTCCAACCGTTTCCCCTTGGACTCCTTTGGACCTTCAAAAAAAAACTGCGTTGCGCGGAAATGCTTATTAAAAAAATGGGGGTTGGACAAGTTTTGGCCTGATCATGTTTCCGACTGTTTCCGACCGTTTCCGACCGTTTCCGACCGTTTCATTTTTTTGAACGATTAATTGGACCAATTCCATTTGTGGAAGGCTGATCCAGTGCAAACCCGTGCAAACCATGACGCTTAAGTTTTTTCGTTCGACCCTTGTGCGTGTACATTGCACCAATATCGCATCTTGACCTCGATATCCAATATTCCCTAAAAATCACAAAATCGCAGGAGCTCGTGAAATTTAACATATAGAATTACGTTTGATTACGTCTGTGTGAGGAGGAACGAAATAGACCCCAAAGGTCCCTGCGACATATACATATTATATCATCTATAATATGTATATCCCATAAATTGGTGGCAATGTCCCAAGATTTTCAAACTCACCGTTGTTGGGACATCCTTTTGGGTCCATGGGACCTTTTTGGCATGGCCGTGGCCAGGCCTTGGGAAAGGAATTGGAACCACCAGAGGTGCGGAGTGCAGTCATAAACTAGCCATAGATGGTTGATATCCACCCATGAAAATGTATTTCAAATACAGACAGTCCATCATAGATTTTATATATCATCTATTTTAAAAAACAATTTCATTATCTCAGATGTATGGATATAGATTTTATGTTTTCATAAATCTGAGACAAATCATTTTCTATCAGCTCATTGTCATGTTTGATGGGCAGCATAGCATGCACAATGAGTAGTATGTACCCTCTGGTTATTTAACATAGCCATGGAAAATAGTCCATTTATAGATGGTTTACCTATTAAAAAGTGTCCTTTTCTATAGCTATGTTAAACAACTAGAGGGTATAGCCGACCTGTTTTATAATATACATGCGTAACCCTGGGGTGTTGAGCTTCACATCTGTGCAAAATTCTGGATCGTGGATGATTCTGGAGACATTTCCTTCGCAACGAGTCCAGGCCTTTGTACAAAACCTCAAGGAGACCGCAGTGCGACTTGGCAGACCATGGCAAGCTCTGTGTCGCTGTGTCGAATATTCGAATGACAACTGTCCAGGCCAATATTGATATCCCCAAGTGACAGTATATGATACTGTATTAATCTATTAAAACTATATGATATGTTCAGATATATTGAAACCATCAATGAGGTTTAGTTTGGAAGATGACCAATATTATCATTGACGGTTTCAACATGATTGAATCGTTATTAGCTGAAGATTATTATAGAGATATACAAAAATCATCAAAAATCATTTTCATATCATACTGAAACATATTGAAACCATCATACTGTGGATGGAAGAAATCCTGCACCAGTTGGTAACTGTTGATAACTATGAAACACTGTAAATGATGGGATTGTAATGGGATTTTGCCCATCTACCAACTGGTGCAGGATTTCGCAACCATCCACCGTATGTTTTCCTTTGGGTTCCAATGTCCATCCCGGGGCCTTGAGGCTGATGGCCAAAGGAGACGCCAACGCAGAGATGTGTCGTGCCCTGTGGCGAGAGATGAATCGACTGCCGCAAGTGTGGCAGCTCGACTCTCAGGGGCTTGCGTTGTTTTTTCAGTGGACAATTCCACCATGTATTGGATGATTTTCCCAGCTATAATAGGCTATAAAGCCTCCATTTACTTCGATGATTTTCCCAGCTATAAGATAAACCTCTATTTAGAGTCCTTTCTGAGGGATTTTGGTCGGGGATTTATGGGGCAACCAGCTAAATCATGAGAGAATGGGAGAATACTGATGACCCACTGGATTTCGAGGAACATATAGGAACACAATGGAACACATAAAGGAACATATCAGGCTCATTTACCCTCTGGTAAACTAACATAGCTATGGAAAATCACAATTTTTAATGGGTAAATCCACTATAAATGGCAATTTTCAATTGCTATGTAAGTTCACCAGAGGGTACACTAAATTAATCTGTAAATAACGGGGATTGGCAATGGGATGGCAACTAGGTTGAGAACCAGTGGGGGCTATCTAGCTATATTATCCTATATAGCTATAAATGCCCCGTATGCTACTCAAACTCGTTTTTTACCGCTATTTTGTTGGTTTTGTGACCAATACCCAATGAAATCCATGGTTTTCCCGGTAATGATCTTGCAATGGTCGAGTTTCCATAGGTATGTCAGCTTAGTGGAGGGTAAGTAGTTTGATATATCTCACATGAACTACAAACTTAGCTAACTATGGGGCTGCTCTGCTCCTGCTTGGATGGGCCAGATCAAACTGGTCACCCTGAACTCCATGGCTCTGAGGGTCATAGTCCCGGCCCGAAGTCAATAGATCCATTGAATCCATTGACTTTTCAGCGTAAGGTGTTGGATGGATTGTAATGATATTGTGTGGTTTCTTGGCTTATGAGCCAGGATTTTTCAAACATGGCTTGATAGACCATGCAGTAGAATAGCACTAAGGGAAAACATTGAATACGAAAAAAAAAACGAGACCCACGTCTATTTCTGAGGTCCCACGTTGATTGTAGAGCTGAACCCTGGAAAGAGAAAATTCGAAGCAGGTTTGAGATGGTATTGCAATCATCCAAAATAGAGCTCATGTTGCTGTTGTTGCTGTTGCTATTGCTGTTGCTGCATGTTGCTGCATGTTGCTGCATGTTGCTGCATGTTGCTGCATGTTGCTGCATGTTGCTGCATGTTGCTGCATGTTGCTGCATGTTGCTGCTGCTGCAACAGCAGCGCAGCTGGTGTTGTTGATGTTGTTGTTGTTGTTGCTGTTGTTGTTGTTGTTGTTGTTGTTGTTGTTGTTGTTGACACTAACGCAGCCCACAGCGCACCACGTCTCATGTTGCTTTGCACCGAGTCACATTGTGATATCCCAGTTCCCTAAGCCCCCAAGCCCTTTTTTCCTGTTGAATATGATATTCTTCTGGTTGGTGGTTTGGAACATTTTCTATTTTTTCATATATTGGGAAGTTCATCATCCCAACTGATCTTCATATTTTTTAGAGGGGTTGAAACCGCCAACCAGTCTTGGTTCCACCATGAATTTCTGGAGCATCGTTTTTCACAGGCTATCCCAACAAACTTCTGCGGCATTTCAGCACCCATCAAGGAAGCCCTCGAGGGTGTGGGTGACCAAGTTTAGTATACCCTTTGGTAAATTAACACAGACCTGAAAATCGCCAATTTTTGGTGGAAACTAATCTTCGAACCCCTATCTGGCACGGTCTATGCTAATTTACTGGAAGGTAGTTTGCCCAATGAAACATCCAACGGTTTCACATATTTCAGCGAGATATTTCCAAATTTCCAAAAGGATTGGCCAAACTATGGGCACTTTGGAGATCTTTGGAGCCTGCCCAGGCTGGCCCCAGAGGCAGCTTTACAACCACAAGATTTGGGTTTGGAAGCTCAGACTCTGTGGATATTTCGATGTGATCATCCAGTTTGAGATCAAGAACCCTGAGATTTAGAATGTTTGAAGCACTGGCAATGTGATGATCAAGCAAAAAAATGGTTCAACACTAATTATTTGATGACACATGGATAATCTACGATTTGAGCACTGGAACTTGGAGAGCAGTTGGGTAGAAGTTGGAATCCACAAAATCACTTATATCCGGATCCGGATATACGATATATGTGTATATAAACATATCTGAATGTAGATACTATGATGTCATATTTGCGTACTCAATTAATTACATGGATACAAAATATAACATATTAATACATATCATATATATATACATGTGTGGCCCAGCATCTGGTGGTCCCCCCTCCCCCCGAGATGGTGATGGTCCCTATATATATACACACATGAACATGTAAGTAGTATATATACATATTTTTACACATGTGTGTATAGGCATGTAGTAGTATGTGTATGTGCAAATGTATACAGTATGTATACGTATGTCCATGATATATCAACTGTAGGGCTGTAGCACCTTGCCGTGGGCTCCGATTGGAGGTCTCCATACCCTAGGGTAAACTGACGTAGATGTGGAAGATCACCCATGTGTAGACTATGGGGAAGACATGGGCTTTCCACATTGAGCTGTTAGTCCTGGGGATCCCGGTATCTGAATTTAGCTGTCTATCATTATACTGGAGATACCATCTGGTTATGACTAACATAGCCATGGAAAATCACCATTTGTAATAGGTAAACCATCTATAAATGGGCCATTTTCCATGGCTATGTTAAATAACCAGAGGGTAATATCTGATGAATGAAAGACAGGAAAGTCGGAATCCATGAATTTTGTGATGTAGCAACTACGTAGAAAACTGCTCAAAACTCCTCATACCTTTTTGGGGGTGTCCTATGATACCTTTGTTCCTTGTTATATCTGGCCATCAAATCATGATTCTCAAACATCGTGGGAATGTCCACATAATTTTGAGACAAACCCATACAAGGCGGGCCCCCCCTAGATAGGTAAGTTGGTTTGGTAACTCGGTGAACGACGAGATTTTGCTGGATATGTCCACAGTTGGATGGTCGAAATTTGAGCCCCACGGCAGAAAATCCCAGGCTACGTTTGAGACTTCACATGGATTTTCTAACTTTTGGGTGTATATGTATATATATATATATATATGTAATACTTACATAAAATCAGTACATAAGTACTTTTATATATACACATAAAATCCCATCTATTTAAACTTTTGGGTGTATCTCTCAGGCCGCCAATCTCCTGAGCTGGCCGGACTGGAAACGTTGGGCTTCTCAGCGTGTAGAATAGCAAGGTAGAAATGGATCGAACTATCATACGTACGTGGGGGTTGACTGGGGGGATATGCAGATACATATTGGATGAACAGTTGTAATTAACTGTTATAGATGTTACAGGTACGATGAAAAAGGCATTAATACAACCAGCCATATGGGGATATCTTGGGGATATTTGATGGGGAATATATATATAATATATACATAATGACATAAATATGTAGTAATTAACAATATTAATGTCGCTAGTAAATATACATAAATATGTATTTTAATCAACAATATCTGAAAATTTGGGCGTGTCAATGGGGTCGACCTTTGAGTATCTCGTCACAATTTTTGTTGGGGAAATGGTGATGCACCAATGGATAGAATGGGGTACCCACTGGGGTACCGGGTACCAAACTCCATGGTTTCTGGATGAAGAGTTAGTTCATGATGTTCATGCAGCAGGAACTGCATATATCATTGCACATGATATACCATCTGGTTATGACTAACATAGCCATGGAAAATCACCATTTGTAATAGGTAAACCATCTATAAATAGGCCATTTTCCATGGCTATGTTAGTCATAACCAGAGGGTAATGAAAGAAATCAGTTCTGTTTCAAGCCTGCATCAAACACTTGGAATCGAGTGGATTTTGTCCAACTTTGCCCCAAATCTGTGAAACTAGATATAAGCAGATGTGGGTACCTGATGGCTTTTCCTTTTTGGAAAACAGTTTGTGAAAAGGCAGGCCCTGGATGATCAGCTCTTATCTGCCGCATGGTCTACTGGATTGGGGATGTGCGTTGACTCCGGGGCCATTTCCTTTTGCCCGTATGAACGTACACCACTTGATTTGCAGAAGTGGCTCCTGAAGCTTTTGAGCGTCAATTTTTCATGTTCTCTGTCTTGAGACAGTTGGACCAAATCTGGTTGGTGGTTTGGAACATGGCTGTCTGATGACTTTCCCATCATATTGGGAATGTCATCATCCCAACTGACGATTCGTCATATTTTTCAGAGGGGTAGGTCAACCACCAACCAGATTATTATTAACCATCATTAACCATATAATAACCATTAATATTAACCATATACTAATAGTATATTACCAACCAATGGTAGGTAGGGTTCAACCACCAACCAGATTCGAAGTGTGGTCCTTGTCAGGGCCGGGATGTCTGGATCTCTCTGGTGATCAAGCTATCAAGCTTGCTGGATGTGATTTTTGTCACCATTTATAGCTGCTAAAAAAGGCCCATTAAAAGCTCCCAAACTGGCGGGGATTCCATTGTCATGTTTGATCACCAAAGGGTACCTCATGTTACTTCAAGGAGCTGAACTGGAATATCGTGTCCAAACCATGGTTGACAAAACTTCGATATGCCCAAATTATTCTGAAATATTGAGTTTGTTTGCAACAATGGGATTTCGGAAATCAACTATATACTTTGATTTTCTGATGGTTTGTGATGTTTTGTGTTTTTGCCAATTTTATCCCTCCATCTGGCAGATTTTGTGTCATTTCATGACTACACCCGATGCTTTAACTGACTTTGACATTGACCAAGCGTTACCTCACTTTTTTCAATTTACCCCCAAGTCCAGAAGATGCGTCAAACCCAGACACCTCTGTGCTGCGATCGAACTTGCTACGAAGTATCAGAGGCTTTGCGGCTTTGCGCGAGGCCGCCGCGAGAGATCCATTTTTGTAGCGGTGGTTGCGCCCATGTGTGTTTTCTCAATTGTTAAGATCAAGGCAAACTTTAGAATCGACATTTCGCAGAGACTTAGCTTTAACACTGCGCCGACGCCGACTGTATGCATCTTGACCGCCGCGGCCCAACCGCAAAAAAACTTCTTGCTGCGACAGCGGGAAGCGCGCGAGATGTTCATGCTCCCACCACGCCCTGTCCCACCCCATGCCGTAGCGTAGCATGTCATCCCTGCTGTGACATCAGTGCCCGCGTGCATCTTCGAATGAACGTTATTTCCCCTTCCCCTCCTCCCACCACGCCACCTGCAGCGTGGCATCATTTGTGCCACGACACCGGTGCCGTGCGCAACTTCCAAGTGCCGCAGCGCTTCACCCACATTGCTGCAGCCATCCTAGTCCATGCTGACGCATTCTGTTGGTAGAGTTACATGCACGTATGGTTTGAACCATGGGCGCAAATATGCACAGAAGCTACGTAATGTTACCCGGAAATACAGTTTAAAGCAATTTAAATTATAAGTAAGGCCCGACATGGTGACCTGCGTCTTGTAGCTGAGGCTTCGCTTTTGTGTCAAAGCTTTCTCGGAAATGGCTGCGCCGTCCAAAGAGATGTGAAGCCGGAACCGGGATTGAAAATTGGGGGGGTACCTGGGGTCATGAAATCGTTTAGGTTTTGGCCATGAACCCCACCCATGTCAGCAAATGTTCTTGCAGTTCCGAGTCCTTTAACGACAAATTACAGAGCAGAGTCTGATTGCTCATTGTTGTTCTTGTGCGCTGCATAGACTGCTGCAACTTGTGTGAGATCGACGTATTTGGATGTATTTGGTGGCAAGATGCATGTGCATGCGCGCCGACTGGCGGCACCTGCAACCAGGTTGTAATGCTTCAAGTAATTGCGTGAACCATTTTGATGCGAGACAACCTGTTCCAGCCAGTTTGACTGCCGGAATGTTCGTCAGATCATGTCAGCACAGCAGTTAAATTTTGTTTCAAACATGTTTCAAGTCTATTGCATACTTTTGCATCATACTTTTCTCGGATGTGTGTTTGAATGTATGCCTGCCATATCACCATATCTTCTGCTTGAGAGTTTGCGAAGATCAATGCTTCACCTGAGTCCCCAAATCACAAGTTCCGGGGGTGGGAATTTTTCGAGTTTTGTTTATGTGGACACGGGTCCAGTTATACACAACGCCCACGGTTTGAACTTTCAATACAGTTTGAAGACAATGAATTGACTATAGTAGTTTTTTTTGGGGGTGGGTACATACATTTTTGGGCTAAACACGCAAAAAATGTTTGTTGGTCACTATTTCGATGTTTGTTTATGTTTGTTTACTGTTTTTATTTCCATCATGTTTCTTTCCGTTTGCAACGAAAAACACTCATGTTGCAGCGAGAGTGTTCAATGGTGACCAGTGGCAGAAACCCAAGTTCGTTCAGATCCAATGACTTAAACTGGTTGGTGGTTTGGAACATTTTTTATTTTTCCATATATTGGGAATAATAATCCCAACTGACTTATATTTTTCAGAGGGGTAGGTCAACCACCAACCAGTAAACCGTTACACAACACATGCTTTTGTTCTCATGACATTCTCTTCACGCGTGGCCTTGGAGGGCCAGCTGGTGCAGGACGCCATGTTTCATGTTGTCCTGTGCCCGCGCAACCTCATGGGTTGATTCAATGTGATGTGGCATTTTGGTTTAATTTCGACATAGATGCGTGGGGGAACTGAAAATGCTAAAACCTTGAAGTTGCCTTGTGTAAGGAGGTCTAAAACATGCCGGAATTGATTGGTATAAGTCGAAATGAATTTGTTTCAGCAAAATAATGGGTTGGCGTGCTGTATGCAGCACACAGACAATGTGGAAGGAGACTGTTTTGGCGCAAGAGCTGTCTTTGGCAGAAGAGCGTCAGACAGTAAAATTGCAAGAACTCAGCGAGGCGGTTGATCAGGCGTGAAGACAGGGTGAATACTGAGGGACTGGTGCGATTTTTTGAGGAAACGTCGACTCTTGCAATTACCATTTTCTAAGCACCACATAGCCCGTTCGTTTCAAAAAATCGTTTCAAAAAATTGTGGCATTCCAACATCAAAAAACAAATTGCACATTTGCAAGTTTGTTTTTATTCCATGAAGTCAAAGTATTGGATCACCTGTGCAACTCTATGGCCCACTTCCACATTCAGTTTTGGCCTACTAAGACTAAGCAATATCAGCTGACGTGGGTAGAGGTCTGTCCAGGACATGATTTACCCTCACAGCTAACAAATTCATATTCCTTTAACTAGAAGTCGGGGTTTCTCAGATGGTTGTCTCCCAATGTGGATTAAAGTAGTTGACAGTGCAAAAAACACAATGCCATAAACCCTTTTGTCGTTTCAAATTGTTGTTTACCCCATTGGTTCATGATTAAGTTTATAAATGCATATAGTTGGTATGGCTTAATACTGGTTTACCATATCACAGGTTGATTCCTCAAAGTTTACCTGAAACCTTGCCAAAAATGTTTTTCCATCGAAGCCTATAAACTCATAGTTTCCTTTCTTTGAAGATCTTGAAACCATGACGAAAAAAACCAGGAAGGCCACAGCCGAAAGCCTTGGCACAGGCGGATGTTGTCGAGGACTTGCAGGTCGATGGTCAGCGGATGTCAGCGGTAGGGGCCCACCTTGGCGCCATGGCCATCTGGTCGGCCCACTTGTTGAAAATTGATGTATACAACCTTGATAACACCCAGCATTTCACCTGGAAATCAATCTTAGCTAAATAAAGCATGTGTTCAATGCCTGGCTACCGTAAAGATCCAAAATTGAGGAAATTCAAAGGTTAGGTTTGTCGGTAGCTCATTTGGAACCATGATAGCCAGGCAACTGGTGCACTACCTATGCTGGGGCTACGGCCATACAGCCTACCTATGATCAGACGGCTGTGTTTCCATCACACCACAGAAATTCAAAAATTCAATGGATTAGGTACAGCTCGGGTTGCTGTCTCGGATGTTCCATCCTGACTTAAGAAGACAAGATGTTGCAACGACCCAAATCCGGACTTCACGGATTAATCCCCAATTCCCACGTGTTTTTCTTCAAACACTTTCTGGATGGGATGAAATTGGGGCATGACTTCATGGTCCGAAACCATGAATTATCACTATGGATGATCAACCGGGTCAGCCAGTAAGCACTATCTGAGATGCACATTGAGACACATCGAGTGATACCGTAGATGTATGTTGCAGCTTCAACCCACGGATAGGTGCTGCAAAGTCGCATCCAACAGCCGGCGCCTCACTGAAAAGGACCCCGGCGCTGATGATCGATGCACACGATGAGGATAGTTTTGACGAAAATGACGATGACGGTGATGACGACGGTGGTGGTGGTGGTGGCGGTGGTGCTGATGCTGATGCTGATGCTGATGATGATGCTGATGATGATGCTGATGATGATTATTATGTTTTTAATTCATGATTGATGGTTGATGGGTGCTGGTTGATGGTTGATGATTGATGATTGATGACTTCGACCATGACAGTAATGGTCATGATGATGATGGTGGTGGTGGTGGCACTTGCAGATGAAGACCATGACTGTGGTGATGCTTATGATATCTTTTGACAGGCCATAGACACCATCATCAACATCACTTGTATATATATATATATATCTATATATCAACAGATTCTTTATATATATATATATATATAAATACAATTTTATGGTGATGTTGATGATGGTGTCTATGGCCTGAAGAGAGGCTTGATGATAACAATTTCATTTAATATATATATCTATATAAATATTTAATATTATACATATGTATACTAATATATCTATATCTATATATATTACTGTGATGATTTTGATCATGATGACAACCATGGTGGTAACAGGAACCACTTTCCCGTCTCCCAGGTTGCAGTTGACCTGTTCGCAATTGGAGCTGCCTCATGACGGGGAGGTACCAAGCACAGCACTTGATATTCCCTGGTGCAATGCTACATGGTAAGTGCAGTATGTCTCCAATGCCCCCAATGAAAACTTTCCCATCCCTAGACTGGCCACCCTTCATGACTTTTTCTTGGGATCGGCCACCACGCAGATCTAAATGTCTTGGTGCTGGTTCGTGATGGAAGGTTCATCCGAAACCTTTCCCACAATATTGGCTGTTTCTGAAACTTGGGATGCCCCCAGACCATTGGTTTCCCGAGAAACAAATGGTTGATTTTGGGGTACCTCATTTCAGGGAACAGCATGAAACCACATGAAACCACCATAGTGTCAGATTATATATGGTATTCCGGTAGAGAAGTGATCTGCAACAATTTTAGCCGAATTATACCTTTCATCCTTTTCAATCTATCTCCGTGAGCGTTGCTTTCTGCGGGGTTTCTGGTCGAAAGCAGCAAGCAGAGCAGGTGGATGTCCTCCAAGATTTGAAGGTGGGTGGGATGGGCACATACAAATAGGGAAATACAGGAAGACATGTATACTATACTCTATATGAACACACAATACATATATATATATGATTATGACGACTATGATTACATTTATTCATGTCCTCATCGATTATTTGCACACAATTATATTGCTACTATATGTATAGTTGCTTTTGGTTCTTCAAAAACGTCTCAAATCCTCCTGTTCATTGGATGCAGACAACTGTTCAAGGGCAGTGCACCAGCAAGACCCTGATGGACCTTACACCGTTGATGCGCCACGCAGGCTGAGGAAGAGGAGGCACAAGAAGCCTTGAGGAGCAGAAACCTTTGAGGGGCTCCAGCATCTATTGACATGAATGTGCAAGCTATGTTTGAAAAGCAAGGCACAAGGGTTGCGATTTATCTGATTCTATTTTGAGGAGTCATGATTCGACCAGACACTAGAATCATCATTGGGATTCTCAAAGCTGTGAATTATCATGAAGCATGTGTAGAATTGCCAGATTTTGCCATTAAAGCAACCTTACTTACATAATCTTACATAATCTTACATATATATAATATAATATAATATAATTTAATAAAATATAATATAATATAATATAATTTAAAATATATAATATAAAATATAAATTTTAAATATAAATATATAATATATAATATATAATATATAATTCATAATATATAATATATAATATATAATAATATATATATAATATGAAATATATAATATATATATATATATCATATAATATATATATATATATATCATATAATATATATTTATTTATATATATATATACATGTATACAGAGATTTGCCAGATTTTCAACTACAGTAAACAATTTTTTCAATGTATAACTGCCAGTTCTTCCACTACAATAATGAATCTTGATATACAATTACCCTACTTTTTAATTACAAAGGCATCTTTTAGATGAATATTGCCAAAAATGGCTCCATTGAAGGAAACTTATTTTACTATGTACAATGAATGAACCAGCAGTACACACACACACATATATATATATTTGCCAGATTTGCCATTAAGACATTTTAATTTTAAAATTGCAATTTATAACTTGCCCGATTTGTTCCTGCAAAACCCAATCTTGTGTTAAGACAGGCATGAGTGACAAAAACAGCATTGAGATATGTTGGGCTACCACAGAGGCTTTGCCCTGTTGAAACCCCAGTTGTGCCAAGCACCTCCAAACTCCATTCGCGAGCGGGCCGGGCTAGCACGCCATTAGATCATTACGTGGGCTAAAGATGGCTAAAGACTAAAACAGCAAACATATTATATACATATACGGGTGTGTCTGAACATGGGGTAAAATGGCAATTTAATGGTGAACATGACCATTTTCCGGCTTCACTTTGAAAGGATTCCATTGTGTCTAGTGTCTATTGGATGCTGATAGCTGCTGGTGCTGAGAGGAGGCAACGACACAGCGAGCAAGCTGCCCACAAGGAGTGGGCGCAGAAATGTTGAAAGGAATCACCCCAAGAAACCAACCATTTGGTCACGCTACATCCCGAATCGAGAATTCAGCATCACGGGATAGTTGAAATAAGTCATGTGGGAAAGCCAATGCCCACAAAGCTACCATGACTGGGGATGGTGTATATATATATATAGTATATACAATGACGGCATTCAGCCTCAGCTTCCTGGCTATGCCGGGTAGCTTGTCAGATCCTGTGGACTGCTAGACAAAGATTGCCAGATAAAATGTTAGCATTTCATATGAAATGTGGGAATATATGGCAGATAGAATGCTAAAGAGAATGCCAGTAGAAGGATAGGCTGCTAGACTGCTAGACAAAATGTCAGATAGAATGCAAGATAGAATGTCGATTGAAGGCCAGATAGAATTGCTAGACTGCTAGACACAATGTCAGAGTGAATGCCAGTTTGAATGGCAGATACAATGACAGATAGAATGCCAGATGATAGAGCGTCAGATGAAGTGGCAAATAGAACGTCAAATAGATTGTGAGATAAAATTCTGGGTAGAATGCCAGATGCAACGCCAGATAGAATGTCAACAGAAATGTCAGATAGAATGTGATAGAACGCCTGAATGTCATAATATATGTCAGATAGAATGCCAGCTAAAATTCTACATCAAAGACGGGATAAGATGCCAGAAAGGATGCTAAATAAAATGCCAGTTAGCATTGCATTTCATATAAATTGTTGGTACATACGTCAGAGGGAATGCCAAAGAGAATGGCAGATGTATGTCAGATAGTTGCCAGGTAGAATATCAAATAAAGCGTTGGAGTATGTGTGAATTCAAACGCCAAAATAGTTTCCGAAATAACGTCCAAACAATTTCAGTTGTTGGGAATCCCTCGGAGAAAGTATTATTTTGATGTATGGAATACATGGATATGGGTTGTGCATTCTTTTGCGAAACCCCGTTCTACTCATACAATGTGGGCCCCCCTAGTTATAAGTTGGTTTATACACCCAATTAACTATGTTTATAAGTATCATGAACCACAGTTAGTGGAGTTATTTGCACCAACTGAACGCTATCATAAAGCAGCAATCCAATGAAATCATGGAATCATGTTTGGTTAAATCATCATTTTCCTATGGTTTATGATATTTATAACATATAAAACATAGAAAACCATAGATGAACATAGAAATAGCTCGCTGACTGAGCCGAGCCTTCGTTCCGGTCAGGAAAAACCAGACATCGGCCGCCGCAGGAGCTGAGCGCTCTGCGGCAAAGTCTCGCAGAGGTGAAAAACTCGTGTTGGACCCACAGATGGTTTTGCCAAAGTTTGGAGATTTATAATTAGTTGATGTTAGTTGATGTTCGTTGATGTTAGCTGATGTTAGTTGATGTTAGTTGATGTTAGTTGATGTTAGTTGATGTTAGTTGATGTGACTAAACATGGCAAACCCGGAGACCCCAAAGACGATGTGACTTTTTGATGGGTATATAAGTTACCTTCTGGTTATGACTAACATAGCCATGGTATAGATTGGCCATAGAAATAGATGATTTACCGTTCTTAAAAAGGGTGATTTTCCATGGCTATGTTAAATAATCAGATGGTAGTTGATGTTAGTTGATGTTAGTTGCTGTTATTTGTTTGCCTGTTTAGGCACTGCCTGTTTAGGCATTGCCTATAGTTATGATATATATATATAACTACCCAGATGGGTTTGTTGATGTAGCGAAGTGGGGAGATGGACCAAGTGAGATGGTCTATTTTCTGAGTGTCCTACAAGTGTCCCATATTCTCCTGTACCCTCTGGTAAAATCACCATGTTTAATGGGTAAATCAACTATCAATGGGCCATGTGCAACAGCTATGTTAGTTTACCACAGGGTATCATTTGTTATTATCTTGTGTTTGCCAATGATTTCCCATTTATCGAAGACACTGGGCGTTGGCTGTGCAACTACTGTTGCAAGAACAACACACATTACCACCCATTCATTGAATTAAACTGGACGTACACAAATGATCTAATATTGACCTTGAAATGGATTCACGCATACATACGATACATACGATACATACATACATAGATACATAGATACATAAATACACAGATAGATGGAAAGATAGATAGATAAGATACATAATACATATTCACATACCAACTCATTGCAACAGTATCTATGAATACCTATACTTGATATAGCATTAAAACAGTTGCACTCTTCTGCATACATTTATTATATACATGTCGAACAATTATCAACTTGATTAGATTTGATTAGTATATTATCTTTTTTTATTCTAGTATGCTAGATACTCAAACACTGGTTAACCTACATTATTGTGTTCTCCATGTTTGGTTAAGCAGTTAACCTACATTAAATCAACAACAACAACAACACCACCAACGATGACGATGACGACGAGGACGGGGACGAGGACGAGGACGGGGACGACGACGACGGCCGCGACCACGACAACAAAAACAAGAACAACAACGACAACGCCAACAACAACACCACCACCAACACCACCACCAACAACAACAACAACAACAACCACGACGACGACAACAACAACAACAACAACAACAACCATAACCATATATACATAAACATATATCTATATGTATATATATATAGACATCTACATATACCTATTATACTGTAGAATAACAATTTGGCAGTCTCCTTAAAAAAGGTTAAGGGTAACCCAAATCATCCAAAAGTAAACCATTATTGAACCCCATCGTGACTTGTGGATGTTCCATGATCGCATCAAGGTGACGCCTCGAACTTTGAACCAGTTGAAGAGGCCAGGAGAATCCTTGGGGTTGACACTTTCCTCGTGGAAAAACCATCAGCAATAAGTTTCCATGGAATTTACATGGGGACTCGGGGGTTTTAATGGGTTTTTGATGCGGATTTTCGTGTTTTATTTGAAATAGTTGTTTTAAAGTTTTACATGGTGACTTTGTGGTTTTAATGGGATGTTTGTGGTGACTTTAAGGGGTTTTATGTTTATTTTTGACCATGAACCAAGGGGATTTTTGATGATTTTCATGTTATTCTGAGAGCGTTTGAAAACAGGACAGAGAGGCCCAGCTGGCTACCTAGAAATAGGATAGGATGATGAACCATCAAATTTGGCGGTACCTTCTCTTCAGCCAAACCCATATGATGTTCATGAAAATAATGAAATCATGATGATCTGATGATAGTAGTGACGATACTAGTCATGATAGCCGTGATGGATAGTACAAATCATAATTGATGACAGTAATTAGTGGCAACAGTGGTAGTAATGAGTAATGAACACGATTTTGAACTATTCTGAAGATGTATTTGTATACATAGTACAACCAGAGAAGAAAGGACGGATATGCTGAAGAATGGTTGATTTTTGGGCCCGAGGTGGTTCTTCAAGCATTGCGCTCTGAACTTCCGGAAAAGTTGGGCTGCCCAGCAGCTGCCTCCCCTACATCTACCATGGTTTCGATTGGGGGTGTTTAATTAGTTCATGAGGGGAAGGGATTATGATGGGGAAACTACCATCTTCAAAAAAATACCATGTACCATCTTACAAGTTTTGTCAAACAGTGATTATTGTGGTAAACCCAATGATAAATCATCCCCAGGATCACCATTTTTATGGGTGGTATTTTACCATCCCCAAACACATTAAATCACTATAAATCATAATTAATGATTATATGCCCAATGAACCACATGGAGGTCCCAGAAACCTCCAAAGTCCAGAGTCCCCTGGCCCCTTGGCTGAGGTTGTCGGTTCCTGGCCAGACCTTGTCAGAAATCTTGGAGATCATGGAGTCTGAGTGCGGACACCTGGGATGGCTGCAGAGGTCATGGTAAAACAGCTGTGGTGACAAGTGGTGGTGTCCAAGATAACATGAAAGGTTGAGCACGAGTTGGGTACTACTATACACATAATTGTTACATATATATATATATCTTACTACAGCACCAATATATATTTAACATTGTTTAACTCATCATAAAAGTGAGATTTCTGCAGATTTAACCACGAGGTTTTGGGGTGTGGTCTGTGGATCTTCAATGATCTGCAGCTCAATTCACCAGGCTTCCCCGCGTTGCTCAGGAAAAAGCAAGTCGCAGCCGAGTTGAGGGAAGACCAGGAGCAAGTCCAGGTCGCAGACGTCTGGATGCTGGTGGTGATGCTGCAGGGCTTACCTGTTTCCAGAACATGGCTTAGATGTAGGTTGATATATGTAGTAGGAATATTAATATATATATATTAATATAAATGCATCTATATGTATATATATATATTTAAATATATATATATAATATGTATGTATGTATGTATGTATATATATATATATATGTATGTGTATATATATATATATATCATGCATTTGTTTTCAGTTCATAGCTGCCACTTGTTTTTACATGAATCTTTCGAATTGAAATCCCAAATACCTCGTACCCAATGGAATGTACGCCAAAACTTGCGCGTTGTTTGGAGTTTTGGGAAATTTCTATCATTCCAACAACTAACAACAGCTGCTCTCGCTCCACCCGTCCCCTCCACCAATTTTACGGCAGTGGTGAGTGCAGCGGCAGGCATGGCAGAAGGCCAAAGAGTTAGGGACTCAGAGGAGGAACTTTGGAACTTGTCTGATTCGGGATATGGAGATGGGTTGTGGCATGATTAATGGTGGATGTGGTTTGGGTTGTTAGTTACTGTTAGTTGTTCCCTTGAGTTTTTAATCCCATATGAGGGCTTCAGACCTATCACTAACCAACATTTACCATATGAATTGTGGGGATGAAGCAGCTAATTTGCCAGCTATGAATTGAGGCGAACAGGATTCGCTACCTGGATTTTGACCTAAAGCAACAGTCTCAAATCCGTCAGCAAAGGCGTGGTCGGTGAATTCAGCAATAGGCAATAGTGCTGGGATGATTCCATAGAATCTGGGTAAATTATAACGACCTCACTGCGACCTCACTGGAATAATGGTTAGTAAGGGGAATTATCCAAATATGGTCTTATTTCAGGTTGGTGAATTATTATAATTTGCCCAGATAGAATCCAAACATGTAAAGAATGGCTCAATCCGACTGAGAAATATCCTGCAGACAATAAGATTGTATGCTTGCACTACATTACCCGCAGCTATAGGTATGTCCCAACATGTCCCAACTGCAGTGCTTTCTTCTGAACTATCTGAACTATCAACAGCATCCCATCTGGATAAATTTGACCTCACTATGACCTCACTGGAATCGTAAAGAGAAGTTTCAGTTTAGTGAAATTTCTGATTCTATTTGCCCAGCATCCCATACCCATCCCAACCATTCCCAGCCAAATCGTAAGAAACCGGCCCTTCATCAATGGCCCATTCAGGATCCATTTTATGGAGGTACTGTACCATAGAAGGTCATATCTTGTAGGGGTATTCCCTTACGTAGCCCTCAAAAATAGGCCTTCTGTATGGTATAGGTATTTCCAATAAATCGGTTCCTGCATGGCCATTGATTATGGATAGAAAATTAATGAGTATATGTTCATTAACTTCATTAACTTCATTATTACTATCAATAATCATCAATGATGATAAAAACATCATTTTGGTGATTTTTCTGAACATTATTGATAGATATTGATAGTAATCATGATACCATCGTAACAGAATGTTCATTATTAACCTAGATTATTTACACTATTCAGTATCATTGATAGTAATAATGGTTATTTTCACTAAATAGTTCATGGTAATTATTGATTGATAGCGATCATTGATTACCTACTCATGTTCATGATTTTGTGATTGCCACCGAGGCTTTCCCAGAGCCTGGAGCACTTGGAAGAGCATCAAGGCCTCCTGCGGAAGCGTCATCTCCAGGTGGGCTTCCGAAGTCGTGGGACCCCTGGGACCCCTGGGACCCCAAGAGCTGGATGGTTTGTTTCATGGTTCAAATCCCCCGAAAAAAATGGAGGACTTTGATGGAAAAAATGAGGTACCCCCATTTGATGGTTAACACCTCCAAGATGTTTGGGGTGGGATGTACCCTCCAGCCAACATAGCTACGGAACATGGCCGAAGTCGATGAATTGCTTAGTCATTTTCCATCGCTCTGCGAGGGAAACCAATCAGAAATGGGTGTGTATATATATATATAATTATATATATACCCCATATACATCCATATACCCTCTGGTAAACTGTCCCATAACTATGGAACATCACCATTTTTAATGGGTAAACTCACTATAAATTGCCATTTTCAATGGCTATTTACATAGTACAACCAAATATAACCGCCTAGTTGATTGAGATACACCGGGGTCGTTGATGGGATACTTTTCTATGCATATATATATACCTGCAACAATATCAGGCTTTGGGTGTGTCTGCAAATGGGGGATACCCTAAGGTGTAATTTGATGAGTGCTATGGGAAACGTATGATGACAACTGTATTTGGGGGCAACTTATCTTCAGACAAACCGACGTCGGGAAATGGTGTCAAATAAGCACAACAAATAGCACGACAGTAAAGGTTCGATTGTTACCCTCTGGTAAACTAACATAGCTATGGAAAATCACCATTTTTAATGGGAAAACTCTCACTATTTCTATGGCCATTTTCAATAGCTACGTTAAATTACCAGAGGGTAGATTTGATTGGGTTTGACCGGCGAACATCTAGTTGATTTTCATCGATGGACCATGTTTGACCCGCACGAAAAATCCCGTGCTGGTCAGCTGCTGGTCCATTTGACCCAACATTTTCTTGGGGAAACAGCACACCCGAACTGGCCCATTGCAATCTACTATTTGTATAGATCAGCGATTCTCACATTTCCTCTTTTTAGAATCCTTTTCAGGGGTTAGGCATCATTTCTTGGTTTTGAACTTTCAACCGCCAAAAAAGGTCATGTTGATATGGGAGATTGGAGCGGATAGCTTCAGAAGCAACACCACTTTCAACGCTTTGGACAGAATATGATCAAGGTTGTACTCAAGTTCCAATTTTCAACATTTTAAATATATATATATAGATGGTGGTGTTCCTTGATTTCCAAGGTTCCAATGTACTCACCATTTTGACCAGTATAACATGGATGGAATGTACATGTATATGATGTCTGAACATGTTCCGCATAAACACATACAATGTTCCATTAAACCATAAATGTTCCATAAACACACAACATGTTCCACATATATAACATGTTCATCTATGGTTTTCATGGAACATCACTAAAAAACCATAAATGTAGCAGAGATGCGTGGAACCTCAGCTGAGCTGAACATGGGTGCTGCACCATGGCACGATATGGCACGTCTCCAGGTGGAGCAGGAGCGGAAACTCGAAGGTCCCGAAGGGCAGTATGTTTACCCTCTGGTAATGACTAACATAACTATGGAAAATCACAATTTTTAATGGGAAAGCCACTATTTCTATGGCCATTTTCAATAGTTAGGTTAGTTTACCAGAGGGTACCTGGATTTGCTGAAGATGTTTTTTTATTTATTCCCCACCTGCCAGGTGAGGGTTGTTAGATTTTATGTCAGTTGCCTCCTCCTCCTCCTTCTCCTCCTTCTCCTCCTCCTCCTCCGCCTCCTCCTGCCTCGTCCTCCTCTCCTCCTCCTCCTC
>Ga0126342_10005470_pt1 | contig 22174 bp, 24 predicted proteins | sample Cyp1metagenome_FD_92528 | JGI IMG/M metagenome (GOLD analysis project Ga0126342, IMG submission 92528) | Coral microbial communities from Lord Howe Island, Old Settlement Bay, Australia - Cyphastrea 1 metagenome | ecosystem: Host-associated > Invertebrates > Cnidaria > Coral ...
AGCAAGGGGAGAGAGATCAGGCAATCGTTGGTATGCCAAAAGCGCAGCTCGCGAAGGAAATCCAAGGGCCACGTATGCATACAGCTTGAGTCTGAAATCTTGCAGCCATGGTGCTCTCATGGTGAAAATTGGATAACAGGCATAATATATATATATATATATATATATATATATTAATATATATATATATTAATATATATATATTTATATATAATATATATCACATATGTATATAATATATAGATATCTCATGATATCTCCAAGTCCAAGTTTCCTTCCATCTCGGACTTGCCACGTCCAACACTGCCAGGTGCAAGGACGGGAAGCGCCGCTTGGCTTTCTCCACCGCCTGGGCGCTGCGGTCCACGGCCAGGACGCGGCCCTGGTTGCGGCGCGCCAGCAGGGAGCTGGTGATGCCTTGCGGGGAGCTGGTGATGCCTGGTGGGATGGGGACTTGAAAAATGGTGATTTTCCCAGGAAAAATGGTGGATCTTTCCATGTTTTTTTCTATTTTTTTCTAACATAACTATGGAAAAACTATGGAAAGATCCACCATTTTTCATGGGATACTCTGATAAACGTTGGAAAATCACTAAAACTATGGAAAGATCCACCATTTTGAATCGGTAAATCCACTGCCCATTTTCAATAGCTATGTTCAATCACCAGAGGGTAACCAGCAAAATATGGAGGATTTTACAAGCATTTTAAGCTGGTTGCAACTAGGACAATGGTGGTTCAACACAAATTGGGGTTGAACTAATGGGAGGGGTTGAGCAAACATCTTTACGGCTCTGATTCTCCTGAATCTATGCTGCTTCATGCTGGACCTTGCCTTTTTTTGTTGGCCAGTTGATCATGTGGCCAAGAAAACATTGGAGTGTTTTATCCCATCCTTTTTGGATGGAAACTTTACAATTGCTCATTTCTTTGATTACTTGCAATTTGGAGTGCGCAAACAAATGAGAAGCGAAATGGGAGTTTCAGTAGGTTTGGCCACCCAAAAGTGTCAGTTGAGAGCCTTTACAGATTTTGCAGATTCATTGATTTGTAAGAAAATTGAAACTTGTGAAATTGGGTTGGACTGTTGAATACAAAAAACAGTTTATATAAGACAGCATCTTTGGGTTGAAAAACACCAAAAGAACATAAGAAACTTTCCCAATTGATTCCCCAAATACTCTATAAATCCATGAGGAAATGAAGACCTATTTTGGTGGCTCATCCCAGGAATCGTCAGTGGGTCCCACCCCAATAGTAACATCAGCAGGAGCAACGTCGGCTCGCACTGGCGTTAACTAATCACCTTTCGAGCCAGGCAAGGTGGGAACCAGTGGATATTCTAGATGAATAAGATATGATAAGATGATATATACCCAAATTTCCATTGTAGAAGATGAGACCAACTAATTTCCATATACCCTCTGGTAACATAACTATGGAAAATCACCATGCTATTAATGGGTAAATCCACTATAAATAGCCATGTTCAATAGCTATTTTGACATAACCAGAGGGTACATCCCATTAAAATCACCATTTTGTTGGTTAAACCCCATTAAACCACCATTAAACCACCATTTTCCTATGGGTTTCTTAAGGTTTTCCACCATTTTCACCACATCAGAACTTCATCGCACCTTCGTGGCATCCGATCTCCAGCAGCCAGGGCTCCATCCGATCTCCAGAGCTCCAGCGGGCGGCCAGGCGCCGGTACTCGCGCGTGCGACCGCAGAGCCGCACCGTGACCATGGCCCCAAGGCGGCAGCGGAAGTTGAAGCAGCCAGTTTCCTTCACATTATATATTATGTGTACATATACATGAAAAACATATATATATATATATTATATATATATATATCTGGGTGAAAAGCCAATGTCACCAGGCAAAAATGGAGGTTTAAGCAGCAAAAATTGGCCAAAAGTGGAGGTTCACTATCGAAAAAGATGAAAAGCGATTGGACTTCACCAGCAAGATTTGGAGGGAAGACCAAAATTGAAGACCCCCAAGAGCAGACATTTCAGGGAAAATGCTTATAAAATTTAAGCCTGACATTTTGGAACATTCCAACCAACCGCATAGCTTTGGGTCACGTCATTTCGTGCCTCATACAGATGAACTGTGATCATCAGTAGCATCACCACTTACCCGTTGGTCAACAAATCTTGAGGCGGGTTTGAAGCTGAAGCGTCAACCCCTTGATGCCCTTTGTGTGACAAGATGAATCCACCAAACCAATGTTTTCCGGGTTGATGTCCATCTGCCAAAGCCGAGCCACAAAAAACCGTGCTGCTGGTCACATTACAGGGGCCAGTGATGCAAGACCGGACGGAGGGCTGAACCCAGTGGCTGAAGGCTATTGAAAATGTGACAAGACAGTACCCTATACCAGCATCTCAAAACCCATGCCTTGCTGGGTGGTTCGACCCTTTTCCATTCTTGTCCATTTTTTCCTATATACAGACTCACACGTTGATTCACCATTCTTAGGGATGAAAAGGGATAGCAATGCAACGGAATGGATGTTGTGTTTCCCATTCATGGTACCATTTTTCAGCGGTAGTTCATCACTTTTGGGGATTCACCACATACGTAGTCAACCACTAAATGTGGGAATCGCCATAATCACCATCATCAACCCAAATCATTCTGTTTCACCCCCGATTCACACATCAAGCAACTTTGAATAGAAATCCTTAAGTTTACCACTGGGGTTCGTCCCTGCTAATTTCACATAGCGAACTGGAAGCCATGGCCCAGTCATGCTTCGATAGGGCACCGGACCAGACAGTTGTTGAACCCCATCCTTTCGACCTTGTCGTATCAGTCGACCGTCCCCTGCCTGGTGTCCAGTGCCGAAGATGGGCGTTCCACGTTACGGCAACTTTAAAGGGTAATGATGACAAACCATGGGACTCGGTTTTTTTTTCAGAGAAACTGATACAGTAAGGAACCAAAATCTACAGGAAACTAAGTTTTGAACCCTCAATTGGTCGGTTCCTACAATTTTCCCTTGAACTGATTCCAGGAAGTGACATAATAGCTGAACGTTCACAAAAAAAGCGATGAATGTCGACCATTTTGCGGCAGATGTGTGCAAAACAACTACCATGTGCTTGGAAAACTCAATTCGTAGAAGCTACGAACTCCCCACAGGATGGTGCCCAGTTATGTTTGTTGGGGTTTACCCCATGAATTTACTGGGTTTTGTTCACTTAAAATAGCAAAAACATGCAAAAACCCACTATAGATAGTGGAAAAACCACTATGATGTTCGTTATATCTACCATAAACCCACTATAGATAGTGGAAAAACCACTAAACCACTATGATGTTCGTTATATCTACCATAAATCATAGAATTCAGCCCCATCCTGTGCTTCTGTACGCGACTCTGTCCGCCCATCGCTCGGACGAAAACTGGTCCGCCTCATCGTAACCATAGCATTGATGATCACGAGGCATCGAAGGCGCACTGGTGGCAATGGGAGGGAGCTATCTATCGAATCTATTTATCTATCTATCTATCTATCTATCTAATCCAATCTAATCTAATCTATCTAATCTAATCTAATCTAATCTATCTATCTATCTATCGATCTATCGATCTACCTATCTATGTATATAATATGTAACTATGAAATGTATATATATATGTATATATATATATTCATTACTATTATATTTATTATACATCTGTATATAACTGTGTATGCAGTATATAATGTATATATATATGCATGCATGACCCAGGCCCCAGCCCTAACTCCTGGGGGGTTACCCATGAGATCAGCAGCCCCATCTGTGTGTGTCTTCGGAGGATCATCCCTCATTTCTCTAGGATAACGGTATAGCAAGTCCCATTGGTTTATACCGTTATCCCATATATGATATCATATATGGGATATGATATATATGATATCATATATGGGATATTATCACTAATATATAGTGTATATGTTTATATATGATATTATATATATATATCATATATATATATATAGCTATGGTTTCTCTAAGCACTCATAGCCATTCACTGAGGTTATCCCATATAGATTCCTATGGCAACTATGGTCCGGCCTAGTGGATTTGAAGATCATCCGCTGCTCTCCCTCAGCCACGTAGGGCGCGCAACAGGGGTATGCAATGATTCTGGATGTCTTCATTGCCTTAAAATATGTATAATATTTATGTATATGTACACATGAGTATCATTAAAAATATACACATATATGTACAATATTGAGATTCAATGGAATATCATTCATGTAATACTCCCAACAGGGCCTGGTGGGATTCATTCTCTGGGTCTGGGAGAGTGCACCATTCTCTTGCCAAGCCCAAAACGGGACCTGGAAACCTAGAACACTGGTGTGGGGTTGCAAAGCTGGGTTTTTTTCTACTTTCCCTAACAAAAATCCCTAAAACGAAAACCACGTCTAGTGTTGCATATGTCAATTTTGGTACCGGACACAAATGTCGGGGTCATATGTGCCATGGCCTTTTTTGTGTATGTACCATCCCCGAACTGAAAAATCATCGACTTTGACACCGTGCAGCCCAGTTATGTTTCTTGGTTTATGTTACCCCAACCAGTTCGATCACCTACAAACTTTCCACCAACTTAGCGAAGGATTGGAATGCACCGCCTTGTAAACGTCGATGTTGTTGCTTGTATATCCCATTAAAAAAATGATTTCCTTATTATATCCGCATTGAATAGTGATATAATGGGATAAGACAAGGATATAGTATGTACATAATCCACCAATCAAAAAGTATAATGTATACAAAACCAACTATATAGTACTCTGGATGGTTGCGAAATCCTGCACCAGTTGATGGTTTATCCCAGAATCATCGCATTATTTACAATGTTTCATAATTACCAATAGTACAATAGTTGCCAACTGCAAGATTTCTTCCATCAGTATGTGACAGATTGATTCTCCCAGTGTTTTATATCATTTTATATCTACATACCCTCTGGCAAATTAACATAGCCATTGAAAATGGCCCAGTCGAAATAGTGGATTTACCCATAAAAAATGGTGGATCTTTCCATAGTTATGTAACAAATTACCAGAGGGTATATGGAAAATCACCATCTTTAACAGGAAAACTCACTATAAATGGTCATTTTCAATAGCTATTTTGACATAACCAGAGGGTAACCCCCATCAGGATCTCACCCAAGGGCTCCCTGCAGGTGGCACGCCCATGGTCTTATTGGACGCCACCGAGACGGCGCCGGCGAAGCTCGAAGCAGACAGGGCCGCGTAGTCCCCGGGACCCGGACGGAAGTCCTGGAGGAAGTCGAAGCTCTGTGGAGAAGTGGTGCAGTCTGAGATGAATGGGATTTTCCCATATGGGTGTGTCTGAAAATAGTGTACCCCTAAACCCAATGGTTTTGCTGATCAGACAATCCCTATGAAAAATTGCTATTTCATTGGGAATATACCCTATTTTCAGACAAACCCATATTTTCCATATGAGTCCTTATTGTACAAGGGATTTCACAGCCATGTTGGGGATTTGAATGTGATTTGAATGGGATTGAATGGGATTTATAGATAATTGATGATAGCTAAGTTGGTTCGTAGGTATAATAGAAACGCCCTGAAAAGATGCCAATTCTTTTTCCTGGATGTGAAAAAGATGCGGGAAAAGCCAATGTCTTCGAGGTGACCATTTTTTGTTCTATCTGGGGGTTGCTATAATAAGAAACCAAGGGTGTCTACTGCGATTACATGCGACACTTCGATACAACGAAACCTGAAAAACTCAGAAACACGACATGGAGTCATTGGGTAGAAGAAGAATCGATATATGCGACTAATATCTATCGATCTATCTATCTATCTATCTAATCTAATCTAATTTAATCTAATCTAATCTAATCCAATCTAATCTATATACAGAGACCTACTGCTGTATCAAAGTAGGCAATCTGTAGAAAAAGTTGGGAGCGCCCTTTGTTGGGTGTGGGTGATCTGCTCAACCCCCCGGAAAATTGGGACCTGGCAAAGGATGGTGCTTAACCATCCCTTGGTGGTTTCATAAATTGGGGTATTCCGCATTTTTGGACAAACCAACTGACTTTGCTAGTTTTTTTCTGACCCCTGCCACTTGTTTTACCTGGCTAAAAAAAACATTCCCATGAAAATCGTCATCAATCTCGATTTAATCACCATTTTTGTTCGTCAAAATATTTTCCGTGTTAGTACATCTAGCTAGAATCCCATTGTTGTTCGTCAAATCCACGTAATTTTTTGCAGAAACACCTATATAATATACATGTTCTATTTTTCGGTTGAATCCCAATTTTCATTGGGTCAAATTCCTATCCGTCTTTGTCAAATCATCAAATTCCTCCCAGGTTTTTTGGGTAAAATTGCTAGAATCACCAAAATCCATCAAAATCCATCAAAATCCTCCCATTTTTTCGTCCAGCCCTTGGCGCGGCTTCCATGCCGCGTCTCCTGCTTCAGGTCGTTCCACCGCGTGGCGCCCGAGGTGAAGGGCACGTGCTTCCGCGGCAAGCCGTGGTCGTAGACTGCGGCGGGGCTGGGTGGCTTCGTCTGGGTCTTGGCCTAAGAAATGTGGATTTCACCAGCAAAATCTGTGGAAACTTGGGGGATTAACCGATTAACCATCAAAAATGTTGGGAGGTTACACCAAAAAAGTGTGGACCGAAAGGAATGGGGGATTTCACCCATGTTCGAATGGAATGTGGCGAGGCAATGGGCATATCATGGAATGTAGAGCCACAAATCAAAAAATCTTGAGATGTACATGAGAAAAGCAAGAGTCAACAATGGTCTTGGCCCATGATTGGTGGAGATCAGCAAGAAAACATCAGGATCTATGGGGATATGGTCAGCAAAATATCAAAAATTGGAGATGTGGCTGACAAAACCTGCTAGCCATGTGGCGCTAAGACCAATAAAATGGGCAACAACCAACAAGAGAAGCCGACCTTAAGGCCTTTCAGGTTTTATCCAGCGATTTTGACTATGCTTAGCCATTCCAATTGTTAGAGACTGTTAGAGGCTTCCATTCACTCTACTTGAATGACTATATGCAAAGCTCGCCACTCTTCTCTTGGAAAAAAATGCTTTGTGGATGGTGGATATCATCCCAATCTTTGGTTTACCCGACCATGTTGAGTTTGTCCAAGAGGCTATGCCCCGGTTCCACCAGTTTATCATCATCTACGTGCACTTTGCCAGCAAACTCCGGGGCTCATCACCTCTACAAATAAAATGTTGCTAGTTATGAGTCGCATTATATATATATCACATGAAATCCCCATGATATACCCACACTTTTATTGCTTAAAATCATGTTAAATCCACCATTTACATACCCAACCAATGAGCTTCCCCCACGCTGACCTCCTGGTTGCTTGGGGCTATATCTCGCAGGGTCCAGACCTAACCTCAACAAGTATGAGCGAGGTCATCGCGGCGATACGCACATTGAAAAAATAGGGATTTGACCATGAAAAATTGGGATTTAAGGAGGATAAATGGGGGATTCAACCAACAAACAATGGTGATTTAACCAACACTGGCATGTCAAAACGGCTCAAAATGGTAAGATCCAAGTGTGGCAAATCTTCTCGAAGGCTTTAGGGCCTTTAGGATTTCATTGATCAAATCCAGGAGTACCTTTTCGTTAAGAGTGCGCAGCCCTTGCGTCCTTCGACTGGCGTTGAGCACTGCTGGGATCCCCTGCGCATCATCATCCTTCTTCCCCGAGATACCCCCCTGTGGCAAGACTTAGATCAGTTTGAGTGGCAGAAGTAACAAGCAAGTGCCAACTCAATCTAACCAGACCGAATTCTACTGCAAATGGGCTTTTTTTTCAGCAAAAAAGATGGGGGCTGAGTATTGGGGACTTGGGGATGTGAGGAAGTGCTCAGTAGACGAAAAATCGCCAGCAGACCGACGGCAAGCTGGGACCCTTGGATTGACACAAGACGTCCAAGAAGACATCGGTCAACACCTGCAAGTATAATTAACATTGATGTATTGACAACATCACAATTCTTCTTCCTTCACTTGCGGTAGTTTCCAAGTCCTCTGTTCTGGTGGTCTTGTTCTCCACCCCATTTCTATTGAAGCAATCTGTGTTGTTTCCGCCTGGACTTCTCCACAAGAGGAATTGAAGGGCGCGTAGCATGGCCTGCTCTTAGATTCCTGGCCGGCTTTCCCGACCATCTGAAACCAGTCGATGCAATCCGATCTGTCCGTGAAATATGGCCAGTTTCGTGACCGACTACCATAAACTTACTGTACCTGCCAGTTGATCAAGAATCAAGATGATCAAATCATATCACAGTAAATCCAGATTTTCTCACTGGTAAAAAAACAAAAAAATCATGACATTGCTTGAATTCCATGTTGTTTATTTGCTGTCTAAATCCCAATGTTCACCACGGCGAAAAACCATGGCTCCGTCGTTCCTCCTTGAAAGAGGTGGGTAAGACGTATTGCCCTGGACCTGGCAATAAGGGGATTCAGCGGGACATGACGGTAGAATTACTGGGATATGGTCACTTAATGCGAATATATATATATATATATATGATTTGTATAGTTATATAATATAATGGTCCCACTGAATTAATGGTTATAATAGTTGGTTATATAGTTCCTGTATACGTTTCCATTATATAATGGTTGGCTATGGTTATATAATACCTTTTTCTGGTGGGAAAGTGATTTAGATGGCAATGAGAAAAACGTGTCATGGTTGTACCATCTTATTAGTGGGATAAGGCTTATATGAATGATGAGATATATAGTTATATAATATTCATGGTTAGCTATGGTTAGTTAATGGTAATGTTAATAGGAGTATAATCATAAATTTCATGAAATATCATGAATCTGTGGGATATCAAGAACCTTTTTTTTCATGGGATATCCCTTCTTTGGCTGTGGATCCAACCATCTGCCAGACCCGTAAAAAAACTGGAGTGAAAAAAGTGCCATGTTCAGAACGGTGAACAGGTCCGTCCCATGGCTGTGATGGGAATCCAAACTGAATCCAAACTGAATGGGATTAATTAAAATCCCGAACTGTTCAAATGCTGTGATTCGATTCCTCCAAGAAAAAGTGGGGCAACTTGACCATGGTACAGATCGGAGATGCATAAAACCCTTTGAGGCTTGGGCTGGGTGAGGGCGCACGAACCGCAGCGGCTAGGTCTTCCTCCTTGTTCCAGTTGAACCTGATGCGAAAGCGGATCCACCACCAAGTGGAAGTACTTAGTTGGGTTAGTGCCAGTGCAAAAAAAGTGGAAATTGAAGACACCAACATCAAATGATCAAGTGATATCGAAAAAAGAAATGTGCTTTTCAGAGTGAAACTTGGGTCTAAGCCACTTTCAGACAAACCTAGTTGGCAATCATGCTGAGTACAAATCTAAAGGCAAGTGGCTTCAAACAAATCTAAATACATTCAAAGCTTCTTCTCTTGAAATCACAACGTATCACCGGATTACTGTACCAGGTTTCCTTACTTTCCTCTATATACAAACACCGCCCAAGCTTGTTTTCCCCAACCACTATTGAACTACAAGTTTCGCCCTTTCAACCCCTCCAAATAACAGCGGAAATCTCAGGACCCGCAGCGTTTTCCGCGCCTTTCGCTCTTTGTGACCCAAGCCATGGCAGGGCCAAACTTCAGGACTGTAAGGCGACGTGGTGCTGTTTACTAACGTATTTCGTCTAAGTGACTTGGGAAGCGGAAGAAAGCAGCCATTTTTTCATGGCAAATTCTGTGTTCACACAAGTTTCTGGAGGACTATTGAATTCTTCAAGAGAGAATCTGGTTTGGCTATGGGCTATGGCTATAATTTGATGCCAACGGCTCACCTTTGGTACCCATGTTTCAGCGACATATGCTCGAACCTAGGTCCAAGCACAGCGCCAGTTTTGCGGAAACCATCACAGACTCATGTGTCTCCTTCATGAGCAGCATCAGAATGACTGCTTCACCAATACAACTTAACTAGACCTCTCAGGCCAAAGGGCCCACGGCTTTTTGCGCTGCAAAAGTCGAGCAAAATGAGCATCCAAATACCCTCCATTGAACGAACAGAGCTATGGAAGCCATGGCCCAATAGTTCAATGATTCACCGCTGAAAAATGGTGGTTTTCCACAGCAACTGTTACCAGAGGGTCTGAAAGGAAGCAGTCGCTGCGGACGTAAACCGACACAACGGGGTCGGGTTAAAACATCAGCGGCGGATCGCCATCGCTAGTCCGGTCTACCCTCGAGTTAAACCTGGCAGTGAGAAAGGGTACCCCAAACTATGCTATATATGCTATATATGGCAACCCCAAAAAAGGTTGCGTTTCTATTCTATTCTTTTTGGCGGTTACTTATGATGTTGCTGTTAAACTATGGATCTGATCCATTGCCAGGTTCAATGATTGCCATGGACACGCCATGGGCCCCCACTACTTTGCTTGGAGCAAAGCAAAGCAGAAACGGGAGCACCGCTCTACCATCGAAAAATAGATCACCAGCAGTGGCACGTTCCGGTTTTTTGGGCACTACATAATCTATATACATAAAACTATGTATAAACATATAAAGATTAAATTGCTGGAGGCTCCGAAGATTTGTTGAACCTCCAAAACACCCGCGGGTTCATCAGGCTGGGATATCCCAATCCCATGCCATAAAAGTCCAGCTTGGCAGCTACGAACCTCGGCTGGAAATCTCGGAAAGATGGAAACCTTCAAATCACCTGGGAAAAACCAGGAAAAAACCTGTAGATTCCCCTGAAACCAATCCATTCACAGTAGGGATGGGAAACTTGAAATCACCAAGTTTCGTTCTATTCTTGTAGCTATGCTATCCCGATGCATGGGGACCCCAATAGAAGGGCGGGAGCCGATCCAATTCGGGGGTAGAATCTGTGGATCTCACAACTGATCAGCTGACAGCCTCAACCTCACCAAAACAAAAGAGACAATCAGATTTGTCCCACGATCCAGATTCAAGTGACAGCAAAGGCCCAATCGCCCAATCGCCCATAGCCACATATAGAAGCATATAGCCACGTAAGTATTCTGTTTTGGCCATGGCCAATCTGTGGTTTCCACAGCCCTGCCCGCGAAATCTCCGGTCTTCGCCGAGGAACTGATACATGACTAGCACCCAAGATGAGAGCCACCCAGCTTTCAGATTTCTCATCCGCAGCCTGTCCCGGTCGAAGTGTGCCTTTGCGACCTGAGCAACATACCGTTGCAGGGTTGCCACGGCTATGGAAACAGCTCTCAATGTTGTCAAGCAGGATAGTTTCTGCAACGAAACCCTTGCCATCCAGATTTTTTTCAAACCCCAAGTTCTGAATATGATTGATATGTCTGTATAGAGAGAAATCACTATATTTTTTTGAATCCCAATTTTTGCTGGTTCACCAACTCACCAACGTCGTAATTTCATTTATCCTTCCCTCAATGAAATTGTCGCCCCAGTATCCGTGTCTCGGAACTTCAGCAAAACCTCGAAAGGAACGTCATCAATGCAGAAGCTTCCTGAGAGGAGCAGGACTTGGGTGATCCCAAAGGATCCATTGATTTTGGTGATGTCAAAAATTGGATTATACAGTAATAGCCACATTGAGGGATGGTCATCAAGTCATGAATGTTGATTGTATACCAATTATAAGGATTCCCGGTACGGGATGGGTGACCATGCCCCAAAATCCCCCTGACCTGACCATGGCAAATATATCGGCCGGACATATCCTGACAGTAATTCGGTCGTAGCGGTAACTGAGCGGTCTTTAATGGTTGGTTGCAATATTAACAACGGTTTTCTTGAAGACTTAATGGATTGTGAGAACTCACAATGTCTCAAGGGTGCCGTAAAAAAATGAGTTGCACCAGGGATGTTGAGATGTTCAGCCACTGCAATCCGTTACCCATCGAGCTAAGGTGCTCAGCGTCTCTCTGAAGTTGCCCCGGTGGCACAACATTCGTCGCATGGACAGCCAACTGAGGTCACTGTCCGGCTGCACCAAAAGTGCCACAGCACGCAGCACAAGGTACAGGTCCTAGAGGCGAAATCATGGGAAGATCATCGGAATTTACCGACCACAATGGAGATATATAATGATATACAAAATTGTGTGTATATATATATATATATACATATATATAATAATATATATATATATATTTTTTGTGTTTTTAATTGTCATGCAATCTTGCACAGTTCTTGCAAAGGTCCGCAGAATACACTTTTGGCACCACGGGGTTGTCGCTCGCCATCAACGGCAGGGCTAGGCTCTGTGCCTAAAGCCAAAAATCTTCACATGTATACACAACATGGGCTGCAGTCAGGGCCATTCCAAGTCGATACCAGGGGCACGATGCCATTAGTGAACAAAACGATTGAGCTCCCTCTGGGCCGTGGCCAAGCACTGAAACTTCCAAAGATGCATTGTTGGAGCGATTGGGTGCTGCGAGTCAAGGTCACATAGCCGTAGGTGCCTGGCCTTGCTCAAACTGGTCCTGCAGCTCTTGCAAATCATATAAGGCTTCCTGGGCAGTTGTGAGACATCGATCAGCCAGAAAAACAGGCATCAAAAGCTGCTTTAGCGACAGGGGACGGCGCTGGACAAGGGCCATGGTGAAAATGAAAATTGGACATGAGACGTGATGGCATGAGTAAACACAGTGCAAGGGGAGGAACTTTATCGAGGTAGTGAGGTGGTGGGGATCGAAAAATGTTTGAGCCGAGCCCAAACTGCATGTGATGCATGTGTTTGTGCGCTCAAGAACTCTGACGACTGAACATCTCAATCAATCTCTGCAATTGCAACCATATAATGCGTTATCCCTTCGGGAGAATTATATACCTTATTGCCATGCAATCTTGCACAGTTCTTGCAAAAGTACGCAGAACACACTTGTGACACCACGGGGTTGTCGCTCGCCATCCCCCATTTTTTGGAGTCGACACATCGTCTGACACACATTATTGCCACATCGACACCACACAGGCACTTCGCTGCTGTGGGTTTCGACGGTCAGGTTTTCTTTAAAAGCAGCTCATCCAAGCCACTGTCAACATCTAGATCGATCCTTAGGTCAGGGCAAAACCCGTCCAGTATTCCATGGGAAGGAAGATTAGCGATGTTTGCTGAAGAAGGCACCCTCCAATATTCCTTAAATAATCTGACCATCCAGACCCAAGCCACTTTTACCAGATATGACACGTCCCAGCACGGCATCGCTGTCCAGAAAAAGGACCACACGGTCGTTGGCGCAAACAGCTGCTGCTTGCAACAGGAGGGTGCCCCCTAACAGTGCAGCCAGGACTTCAAGCTCGAAGATTATGGTTTCTTTCACAAGAGGGTTCAGTCTGTTTGCCTGAGCTTTCGAAACTGCAGCTGAGAAAAACGACGACATCTCGCCATGTTCGTTGAAGAGGACACCTCCCAAAACCTCCAGCTGAGTTTTCAAAACAGGCATCAGTCTACAGGCGGAATACACGGCCAGGGTTAGAATCAACCACCCTTGGCCCACCACGAACAACTCGGTCTCGAATGAACACACGGTGTATCACCGACAGCAGGTTCCCAGCGCCCAAGGTGCTGCATATGCAGGCCAGACAATCGGCCATAGATTTGCGCCTCAGCGGAGACCAAGCGCCCAATCTCGGCTGCTGAGAAAGATCCTTTCGAGAGTACCGAATCAATGGTTGCGGCTATCTCTCTCACTCGAGATTCAAAACTGCTGACTGCCTCAAATATTGGGCCACTTTAAAGAAATAATGTTTAAATTGGGTGTACACTATTCAGATGTGTAACTTCTATAACTCATACTCCAAATTAACCAACAAATCATCCACGACCAGGTGTGCTTTTCCGATTTGTTTCGGAAACCACGGGTTTCCTGGATCCTGCCAAATCTCCCGTCGGAATGCCATCCCAAAGATTCCATCGATGTTCCAGTCATGGGTCTAGCTATTCAATCTATTCTAAGTGAATAGCCAGTGAATAGCCCGTGAATAGCCAGTTCTCAACTCAGTGAGAAATCAGTCCCGGAGCCAGGCAGTTTCCACACCTATCAACTTCCTCAAAAAATCCAGGCATCAAAATCATTCAGAAACTGTGTCTGCATGACCACAATATCTAATCTCTACATGTTTTGGCCAATGCAGTACACCCAACAATGAAACCAATTAGAATAGGTAGAAGAAACTCCATTGCTTTCAAACGTCCACAGAGGTTTTGTTGAAATCGGAATATGATCTACTGAGTCTACTGTTGGGTTTCCCACTCTTTTAGAGTCGGACAGTCCTAAAAGTTACAGGATCCATGTGTTTTTCGCCCAAAATCAAGGAGTGATCCAATCAAAAGCTGGGTCAACAGTGATGTGCTCCCAGCTACTCTCCCAGCTACTCAGTGATGTCCAAATGAATCCCGTCCTCATGCGGCGGGCTGCGTTCCTGCCCCAGATCATACAGGACCTCTGGGGTCAAATGCTGCAGATCTTCTTCCATGCGACCTGGGACCGTAACTGCATCCTGCATTCTAAAATCTGGGTTCTAAAATTCAAAAACTACAGGACTTCTGTTTTGGAGTGCCCTTCAAATCTCCACACCACTTTGGTGTCAAAACCCATCTCCGTTACGCCGTGGGTTTCATCCGGGGGTGCCAAGGCACGCCACTGTTCGTTCAAATGTTGATCTGCCAAGTAGTCAACTTGTATGAACTGCACTTCTGTGACACCCAGCTGCTCCAGCGTTCTCCGTGGGTCCTGGTAGGGTTGGGAATGACGTCCCAAATGAGTTTGACATCCGCAAAGCTGGATATATCATATATCAGTTGATAATCAGAAATACAATGGAATACAACATTCCCCAATTTTTTTTTCAAATCCAAACTGCACCCTGCAAAGCACGGTTTTAAAAACGGACCAACTCCCCCGGTCGCTGTCCATGGGTTCATTTCCCACGAAAAGTCGCAACGTCAGATGTGGCGCAGGTCGATGCAAACGCAGCGCTAGTGTTACTTCGTGCGCGGTCCAGGAGCCTTTCATCGGGAGCACTTCAAGGAGGTCGCCGGAAATCCGCGAACGGACCTTGGAAAGAACAGGGATGTGGCCAACACCCCAAAATAACGGTGGATGGAGACTTGCACATTTGGGCAAAAAAAAATGAATTTTGAAGAAACAAACATGCATATCCGAAAAGATGGGGACTTTTCAGTTGTTTGAATCCGGTTTTTGTCAAATCTACGATCACTGAAACACATGTTTTGGAACCCCGCGCCAAATTTTTGGACCTAGTGGGGTTTGTCCATTTTTCTGGAACATGTATCCGAACAACACTTAAGTTTCACAAGGGAACATGTTTTTTTTATACCATGGGATACCTTCTGAGTCCGGTTTTTCAGAGCCACTGCGAGTTGCGCGTTCCAGTCGTTCGGTGGCTCAGCCATCCGTCGCCATGAATTTCTTCAGTTCGGCCCATAGCTTCGCCACATCCCAAAATATGATAAATGATAAAGTCATTTTTTGTCATCAATCCTTTCAATTTTGTTTTGGCAGGACTGGCAAGAACTACACCTATTGAAAAATGTTGGGGTGAATGCGTGGTCGAAAGAATGGTGGTTTGCAAAATTTGGTGCTAAACATATTGGGATTTTGACTTTTTGGTGGCCACTGTTGATTTTTTTGTGCATGTCGGAAAAGTGCGCCTACAATTTGGTTTCTCTCGTTTCACTTGATACACGGTAGATCCATGATTCATGTTTCTCAATGTTGTGTCAAGCCGTTTGTTCTGTTTTGGACAACATACGTGTGGTTTACATTCGAATAAAAAATACGGAAATGCATTTTTCATGTTTCAAAAAAAAAACATTTCATAAGAAACACGAATGCATGTTGCATCTTGTGGAAATGTGGTAAACCCATGGAATTTTGTCAATTTTTTTTCTGATCAACTTATCAACGCCCATGTGGGGCTGCAGCTGCGACGCTTGTTTGAAAAAAAGGGACTTAGGTGAAAAAACATAAAACACATAGAGAAACACATCAGTGTCACATATGTCACTTGTGGTTGCAAATGGTTTTACACAATGTGTTTTTCTTCTGTGTTCGTTTTTGCTTTAAAAACAGAAAACACGTTGTTGAACAATCGATGACTGGCACGAAACAAAATAAGTTGATGAATTTTGTTGCAAGAGGTGGAACTTGCAGGAAATGTCTGATCGAATATTTATTTCACGGAACATGCTGGGTTGGAATGCACGATAATTCGGGTGCGTAAAATAATATGTCATTCATTGTAATGTGTTTTGGTAAACAAGAATCAAACGTTTGGTAACGTTTGGGGCAAGAATCTACAATCTGCGCAAAAACTGCCACAACATGGACCCAATGGATATTAACGCACCGGTAGTTGCCAAACGCAGCAAAAATGTCGGGTGTGACATCCACACCGGACCAACCAAATGTCGGTGAGACGCTTGCCATCCGAGGAAGCATGGCTGCGTCCCATGAAGCCAACCTGAAGTTTGTTCAGCACATGAACTGTTCAAAGAAAACATTGGAATTGGATACGATTTTTTTGTGGCGTAGGCTCGTGGTAATCCAATGAATGCAGCTGTTGAATTTGTTTAAAAATGAAATTTCACTTCATTAAGACATTTTGGGAAAGAAATGGCAAGGGATGCCAAATTAGCACAACCAATACCATCTGATGGGTTTGTCCAATCCAAAAAAAGAAGGCACATCAAAATACAGCAGTTCACCACCATCACCATCATCATGATTATCACCACCACCATCATCACCATTACCATCATCATCATTACCATCATTACCATCATTACCATCACTACCATCATCACCATCATCATCATCATCGTCATCATCGTCACCATCATCATCATCATCATCATCGTCGTCGTCGTCGTCGTCGTCATCGTCGTCACCATCGTCATCATCATCATCATCATCATCATCGTTGGCTTTACTTACGCGTATGCACACACGAATGAAATAGTTGTTTGGATGAACATTCAACCATGGAACAACACAAAAAATCGTCCGCATTTTTAGAAAGGTTTGGTTCTCACCCACACACACGCTTTCAGGCCCACCGGTGCACACGCAACACACCCCTATAATTCAGGCACGCACGCACACGTGCAAGGCAGTGGGGCAAGGGGTGAGGGGATTGCAACGCTCACTCACCCGCAAGACTGTACAAATCCAAATCGGTAGGCACAAATCAGAAATGGAAATTGGGCCCTGAAAGTACAAGTAGCACGAGTTAAAACCCAAGAACCCAAAAAAGGCAGCTGTGGATGAATTGGTTGACGTCGATTGGGAAAAGTGGAGGACGGATTCTGAAACTCGGATTGTGAAACTTTGAGGTCGGATTCCGAAACTTGAAGGACGGATTGTGAAACTGGAATTGTGAAATTTCGAAATCGTATTGTGAAACTGTGAAGTGAAATTGTGAAACTCTGAAGACAGATTATCAAACTTCGAGGTGGGATCCTGACAGTCCGTGCAAAAGAAGTTCTTTTCATTTAGACTACAGTCAAATTTTATGTAGTTCATGATGCAGCAGGAAGTAAAGCTTTCAACATTGATGAAAATGCAAGAGAAGTTCTTGAGACGTAGCATCAAGTAAAGAAAATAACGCAACATCAAAAAGAAGTGGTGGAAATAGGAAAGCGCTTCGCATGACGTAGCACCAAGTAGGTGCGCAAGTGCAAGGACGTTCTTGAATATGTAACTGACAAACTTCTCATGTCGTCGCATCCAGTGGGCACAGCAGTGCAACGATGCCATGGTCCCAACCGGCCCTTCCACCCAACCCGCCCCAACCTTAATCGTCAACTGGACCAGGATTTGCCAAGCAACTTTTCGCACGAAATGACGTTAGAGTGTCAAAAACTGTGGGAAATTGCGATTTTACATCCTCCACAGCAACCCTTTCTGCGAGAGCCTTCAACCCACAGTATGATCTCAAGAACCAACACCTGCAACACTGCACGCTTCAAGCCCCCTTTTGCACGCGACGACACCAAAGCAAGAACGATGTCAGTTCATGTAGCTGTACTGTGATCTATCTCTTGTTTGACTCACACTCCTTGAGAGGGAAATCGGAAGAGGAAACAAACTCGATTTCGGGTCAAAACAATTCCTGAGGTAAATCAAAACCTACATGACTTCAAATGTTTCTGGGACAAAAGTCACAAAATAGGTGACGTCCAAATTGTTTGATTTCAGGTTCACAAATCCCTAGATCTACAAACCCTGAAGATTAATTAGTCCATCAAGATAGGTCATTAAAACCCCTTAAAGGTGGGTTTTCCTCCCATCAGTTGCCATCTCAAGTTTCAACAAAAGTCACAACGGACCTTTCAGTCAAATGATGGCCTTGGACATCATTTGGGAAAAACCCAAAAGCATTTCGGGTCCAAAGGTTAACGACCTACCGATGAACAAACGCACAACTTCAAACTGTCACATGCAAACTCCACAGTTCAAAACCGTTCGAAACAATCTCAAATGTGTTTAAACGGCTTCAAACAAATTCATCCAACTCAGAAAACCTCTGAAGATGGTATGCACAAAAACTATCAGCGTTTCCAGATGCTGTATGTCTTCCAAAATGCAAAATAACGTGCAGCACCTAATAAACAGCACTTTCCAGCTCACAAACCCTCTGAAGCTGATAGGTATAGACGCGAAGACGGCAACGTCGAGCGACACGACAAAGCAATCTCCGCAAATACATATCTGTAGGCAGCATATCCAGATGCTTCGACCAAAACAGTTGTTTCTCATATCAAACTCAGATTTGAAGGTACATTCTGGAGCAAATCGTCCAGTGAAAACCAATGCAGTTACCAAACTGCCTCAATTCAGCTGAAAACATCTCAACTTGGGGCAAACCCAAACCTTAATGCTTCCAGCAACCACAGGTCGCAAACCTCCATAGCATAGCGATATACCATGTATACGTCATGCTAAAACCAAGAGGGGAATATAAACGCATAAACATAAAACCAAAAACCAAACATGCAAAATGAAACAAAGCACAACTGACATGACATGTTCAAACAACAAACTGCATGCCGGTGGATCACTGTCACTCGCGCTTTCTTTTTCACGTGGGGAACAACAAATCAAAGTTGCATTGCATCAGGCCCAAGTGGCCAAATATGAACTCCAGTTGAGGCAACGGGATAGTGTTGAGATCGAGGGAAGGGAGGGGGAACTAGTGGGGTACTGTATTAGCCTACGATGATGTCAAAGTACATCCTGCCATGGCTTCCTTGCGGTAACTGCTCACGACATCAATATCACAGTGTTCATGGATGCCCTGCCAACATGCCACAAAGTCACGCAGCCTTCCTCTCAGCTATCAGAACCATAACCTCACTGATACTTTTCCAATGGAGAAAGCTGCTATTTCCCGCATGGCTGCATCGATCACCCAGCTTACATTGTGTCAAGTCTCCATAGAGGAAATTGAAGCCGCTACTAGGTTATTGGCAAAGGCTAGCCGCCAGCTGCGAAATGTCCCAGAAGTTTTGCCTCAGCAAATCGCAGGCTTAGAAACTGCAACGCACCAATTACACCAGTTGATTCGCAGTCTGCACAGCTACACTACCTCAGCTAGCTATGAGGTCAGCGAAGCACAAAAGGCACTCCTGCTGTTGCCACGCACAGAGAAAGGCTCTAGCACGTCTTCTGAGGAGCACTGCGCATTACAAGCTTTTCCAACTCACTATGACGAGCTGCAAGAGCACTAGCCAAGATCTACCAGAGAAGATGATGATGGTAGGAAAAGGTCAACTGAGTGGATTCTGAGTGGACTCTGAGAGTTAGGAACGCGGTTGCTAAGTCTCTTTTTTTTTCGTCTGGTCTGAGCCCGTTGCCTTTCGGCGGGTCTACGGTCTTGAGTCTTACTCGCGGACCAGCGGGGAATCGAACCACCACCGGCAGTCTGCCAGCGACACAAGAGTGCCGCGATATCAACTGCACCAGGAGGACGACTGGAACGCGGTTCCTAAGTCTCACCCTTAGTCCTGTTTTACTATCCGTTTCACCTTTCCTTTGACTACGTGACTGTGTCACTGCTGGTCTTAGGATTGCTCGAGGCCTGTGAGTCTTTATGCCCGTGCGGCCTACGGGTTGTGTTGCTTCTCTCAGAAGTCTTTGTATGGCGATGTCACTTCCTGGTTTTGCTCTTTTGTTTTGTTGTTTCTCGCCATACCAATCCTTTCAATGATGCAATAGACATCATCCATCAACTGTGCTGGCCAGGTCAATATATCACTTTGCCTTTCGTGTTGGCCTGTTCTTCTTGGTTTTTGTTTTTGTTGTTTTTTGTTTTGTTGCTGCTTTTGTTTGTTTTGCTTTGTTTGGTTCTGTTGATCTGATTGGCATTGTGATGACCTCATTGGACTGTGTATCTGGTCCTTCTTCGGCACCGAATTCTTGGTTTACTCTTGCCCCCAGAATGAACATAATTACTAATTGCTTTAATTAACCAACTACATGCAACAGCGTGTTGATCGACCTGGAGAAAGCTAAGAGACGATGGACAGAAAAAAAGTCGTTCCAGCTGTAACAAACAATGGCAAATCAACACACCAGAAAAAGAAAAGGGCGAAAACAAAAGACGATTTGCGTTTCATCAAGAGCAGCAAAAGCGAAGCAACCAAAAAACGGGGCCGGGGCCGAACACAAACAAAACAAAACACACATGATTTGCCATAGGACACAGAGGGAATTTCCCACTGTGTCACAAAAACTTTGCAGAAACAGAAACTAATTGTGTACATCCATCATAGCAGACTTTAAGGTGACACATAACAAATTATGTCAGTGCAATCGCAAACAGATTGAAAAGCTGTACAATGCGGAAGCGTCCTCTCAAAGTCCTCTCAGGTGTGCTTTTGCTAGCATCCGCCATATGGTGACCTTTGGGTACAGAGGAGGCCCGCACATGCGAAGCCTGATTTCAATTGACTTTCCGGCCCCAGAAATGGAACCTGAAAGCGCACATGTGGGATCAAGTGTCTCCGTTCCCTAGCTCCAATGCGGCGATTGCAATGCAGCAGCACCCAGGCAACATTCACCAATCCGTCGCCACTCCGCGCTACTCCGCGCTGCTCCGTGGTATGTTTTAATTCAATTACCCAATGTAATTGACACTTTTTTTCCGTCCAACGCCAGATGGCTCTCGCCAGGTCGTTTATCAAGCCGGAAAGACAATTGCATTGTGCAAATTCACCGAATTAATGCAATAGCAACATTGGTCATAATGACAATGTGATACAAAACATAACCCATTGAGTCACCGTGCAAGACAAAAAGCAAACACCAAAAACACAAAAACAAACAAAACAGACAAGAACACGAAAAAGCAAACAACACAACCAGAACAAAAACAAAAACCAGCACGGCCGGTAGTCAGCTGATCAGTTCATGGGCAATTGGAAAATGCAAGAAGAGGATGATAACATTGTATCACCTCAGGGATTGGTATGGCAATGCAAAACAAAAGCGAAACAACAAACCACAAAGTGCCATACAACAATCTGTGAGCCAGAAAGCAACAGATGCACAATGCGGAAACCAAGGCCCCCAGCCAGGAGCCTCGAGATCACAGAGTGCAAGCCGCACGGGCAACATTCTCACAGACTCATGGATACGATCCAAAAGCCAGCAAGACGCTGTCTTTCGCATCTGGAAGTAGACGTAGAAAAGTGAAAAGTGGGGTGAAAGTGGACCTAAGATGAAACGACAAAGAAACTAACGGCGCTCAAGGGCCATTCAGAGTCCTCACTTTGTCTATCATCAGCCTTTTTTCCCCTTATGGCCGACGACCGCTTTGAGGCTCGGTCCTTACATAAGTGTAAGCAAGTGAAAAGGACTCGTAAAAATGTCATCACATGGACACAGTTGGGAGCCAGAGCCCAACAACCAAAACACAAACAAAAAATTGGACGCTAAAACACAGTGGTGGATTACCTTTTTTTGTGAAATAACCTACAACGTGCAGAAAACCTAAAAACGGCTAACTACAAACGAAAAATGGCAACTCCGTCACAACTCTTTGTGACGGAATGAGATGAGATCGATTAACTACATCACAATCACC
>Ga0126342_10005471_pt1 | contig 22172 bp, 23 predicted proteins | sample Cyp1metagenome_FD_92528 | JGI IMG/M metagenome (GOLD analysis project Ga0126342, IMG submission 92528) | Coral microbial communities from Lord Howe Island, Old Settlement Bay, Australia - Cyphastrea 1 metagenome | ecosystem: Host-associated > Invertebrates > Cnidaria > Coral ...
GGAACACTGGGCGTGGATGGTCGTGGTTGAGGTCCGGCAGGGCACACTGGGCGTGGATGGTCGTGGTTGAGGTCCGACAGAGAACACTGTGGATTGCGGGTCGCAGTTGGACGAGGAGGACGACGAGGAGGACGACGAGGAGGAGGAGAGGAGAGGAGAGGAGGAGCAGGCAACTGACATAAAATCTAACAACCCTCACCTGGCAGGTGGGGAAAAAAAATCACTCCAATTGGGGTTCATTATCGGGTATACACCTATTAATGCATAATTAATTTTATTGTAGGTCTATTATGACATCTACTTATAACAAAATGCAGTAGACGTCTCACATAGGGGGATATATACCCCACATTCTCCCCCTAGAGACGTCAAGACTCAGGTTACAGCGCTCAGCTGGACTGGCAATGGCGGACGGGACGCCTGGGGGATGCCAACGGACGGATCAGCAGCGACAGTTGGTTTGGGGCGATGAACTACTCCTTATGCCGCTTGGTGGGTTGACATACTATTTATGTGGACATATTTTGACATATGACTTAATGGCACCCCGGGGAAAGGAAAGATGCGGATGAGTAAAATCATGTAAAATCCATTAAACAAATCATGGCAAATGACTGTTCTATCCATTTTGGGGGGGAAGTTGCTATAGTTACTATATATATAATATATATAATATATATAATATATATAATATATATAATATATATAATATATATAATATATATAATATTGTTGTGATTTTAAGATGATGATGATGATGATGATGATCCAGAAATTGCCTTCTGGGGCGCTCAGGTGTGGTTCCTTTGGCTGCCGCTCTAGATGCTGGCCTTGTGTCCACTAAGGAGGTAGAAAGCGTTGACCTTGGGCTGAAGTGGGGTGGTGAATGGTGGTGAGATTATGTAGCAGATATGCAGCAGATATAAGTAATTAACATTGAGCTGTTTAAGAGTGATATGGGTTGCAAGCGAAGTACTGAGACAGCCCAAAATGATCAAAATGGATAGATCATGATACTGTTCTAAGTGACTTTTCCATGCCTTTCCTGGCGTCAGAGGGCCCAAAAATTGGATCCGGATTTATCCAATCGGAGGGAAACCTATCGATGATCATCGGTTGCCACTGGATCGATTCTCCCAGGATTTTGAGGAAGCCGAGCGAAAGGAGTTTGCAGCCGCCCGAGCAGAATGGGTTCGTTTCTGGAGATCTTTGCAGTCACGAGCAAAGGAGCCAGAGCCCTTGACCACAGCAGCTTGGAATCGGCGAAGTTACTCAGTAGCGTAGCTGGGGGATCTCCTTGTGGGCGTGGGCTCACAGTGTTGGCATCTTGCTATATCTATCTATATGTTGTTAATTGAATCTGGTTTGGCAAAAGGGTTCCAAAACGACTTGAGAATGTAATTGGATCATGTGCTTTAAAGAAAACAAATTTTAAAGACATTACCTGACTATTTGGTTCCAAAGTCCAAAGTTTTCTTATGTTTTTTTCTACTCCTAATTCGCATGCTTGACCCCCATTGCTGGTGGCCAGCATTTGGCGCATGGACATGTGGCCCTCCTCGCTCCATCCCAGTGTCCCAGCTTCAAGCCACAAATGTGTCATGTGATAATCATGTGCTAATTATTGTAGTATAATTATGTATAATAATGTATAATAATGTATAATAATGTATAATAATGTATAATAATGTATAATAATGTATAATTGATATTATATTGATATTATATTGATATTATATTGATGTATATGGGAGTTGAGTTTGCATATTTTGCATGAGGAAGAGCATGACAAGCTCCGTGCCCACGTTTGGACTTGTCACATGAGTTCCCTGCACGCAGCACGTCCGTTGTATCAAGCGCTCCTGGAGCCTTTGCCACTGGATGAGCGACGCTTCTGCGAAGGATGGACCTGCTTTGTTGATTTGTTACCAGCTGCTCGGCACGCAAAGTGGGCCGTTTTGTGATGTCATGTTGGTAGTAGGACTGTGGGACTTACCATTCCTAAATGTACCGGATGTTTTCATGTTTTCTCGATGCTGAAGTGCTAAAAAAACGTCCTGCCGCATGCTGCATGGAGATGTGGAGACAAAAGGCTCATCAATTCATATCAATTCAATATCTTCAATGATGAGTGCAGTTGGCAATTACCATGATCCTCTCAGGGATTTTTGATGATTTTTGCACCCCATTTTGGTCGAATTTGGGATGAAGGATAAATAGCATCCCCAGCATACAAGAATGGGAGGTAGTGATGAATCCCAAGTGGGGGGTTCAGCTCTTGTAATGTCAGCAGCCCACTGCCAGGCCATTCGCTTTCGCACTGACTTGGAGCCCTTCTGTTTGCTTAGCACTGCGGGTTCTGGCATTTCTTCCAAATGCTCAAGTTTGAATCCGCGGCAAATATCTCCACATACTGTCAGAAGCAATTTGGAATGTTTTCCATCTTTATGTGACATTTTTGGTAGGGGATTGCTGGTTGATGAAATACCCAAATTCGCCGCGATGCCCCTGCTCCACAGCAGTCCAACACAAAAGCGTGCAATCTTTGTATTTCTTCTGGGTCAAGAAGGAGATACCCTCTGGTAATTTAAGATAGCTATTGAAAATGACCATTTATAGTGGAATTTCCCATTAAACATGGTGATTTTCCATAGTTATGTTAGTTTACCAGAGGGTAACACATCAGATTCTTGGAACCCTATACCCTCCACCCTGACTTCATTTCTCCCCTCAGGACTTTCTTTTCACCACGGGTGCTGGCTACCTGCCACTGCAGTTGCCGGAGGACATTTCCAGGCGCCATGCGCTGGACGTTCAGGACTGGGAACTGCAGCGGATGCGCCAATCTACCAAGGTCGCGCACTCCGGACTGCAATGCTTGGGCCTGGGGTGGCCCTGGTGGCTTTGGGGCCTGAACACGGGCTTTTTAAGTAGAGGTTTGGATGAGGTTCTTTAATGGGGAAGCGAATCTTTCGGATCTTTTGGCATGTTAAGGAGAGCCCGCTGAATATGTTGTATAGTTGGTTTTCATCCAATGCTTTCGCATCTTTGGATATGTGTGTGTGCGTGTGTCAGATGGATATTGCTTGGTGTCAGATGGATTTTGCTTGGGCAGTCTCAATCCAGGCAGCACTCTTCATCCGGGCTTCCCTCGACACATCTCGACACTGAGGCAGCAAGTGGGCAGAATGAGCCGCTCGGAGTTGCCATCTCAGGCCCCGGGTAGGAGATTCCCTGAATTCCACACCATTTGTTGTTTTGTTTATAAAGGTATTTGATGGCATTTGACATGCCATTTTTGGAGAGAGTTCCTTGGGTTCAGACCCAGGTTCCTACAGTCTCAGTCTCTTGGTTTCGCTTTGGCGCCGCGCCACCCGACGCTTACACCGCCGGGAGCGAGCACATGAGATCGTGCAAGAGCTCGGACGACCTGAGGTGAAACCTCAGCTGATGGTTGCCTGGTCCCTTTACGTTCCTTTGTTTTGGACCAGACAATCTGGGGAGCGTGTTTAACGGGTCGGTTGAGGTGAAAATTATCCTGCAACCAAAGGCGCTGCAGCAAAGATGTTTTTTTTGGGGGGGTTGGGGCCACATATTCCATTTCAATTGCACTTCTCCAAAAAGTTATCCATCTTTCTTTCATGGTGCAGAGCACGCTGAGGCAATCCTGCGGCTACTGGGCTGGTTTGTGTGGCCATGAATGGGTTCATTCCTCGAAATCTGGTGCAATCCACGGCCTCAGCTGAACAGGTCCCTTCTGCGACGGAAAAAATGGAGCGGTAGACCTGGCTCTGAGTTCCACTTTTTGGGTCCGTGCATTGAAATGCCATTATCAATCCATTATCTATCACTATCTTGATCCTAAACAATTCAACAAAGCACGGGGAAAAGGCTACATAAATGATGGTCAAAAGCTGGTGGACGGAAGTTGTATTTTGATCAAAGGGGAGGGTCAGCCTCGGATATAGGATGCCAAGGTGGCCTGCTATTTGGTTTGGACGTTGCCCAGCCATTTGTTGCCACCTCAAGAAGGATCCGAAACGGCATGCCCGGCACCAAGGAAAGCAGGCTCGGAACCAACTGCTGGAAGTGGGAGAGTCTCAGCTGTGGAATCTTTAATGGGGCCAAGGGAGAGCAGAACACCAACAGAAATGATGTTGTCATGGTGAAACTATTGATGCACGTGGATACAATATGATACAATAATAAGCTAGATGAGGAAAGGTTAATTAAATTGGCTTGCTTTCAAGAATCAAGCATGAACCTCCTGACAGCTACCAAGTGTTGCTCATTGGGGGGCCCTGATGACTGATGACGCAGCATATTCCAGCTTCAACGTAGCTTGGTAGTTCTCAAACGACATGGAACGACTGGGTCAAACAAGTTGTTGGCTTTCCATCCTCCCTGGTGGAAACCACCCACCCGGATGTTTTGGGGCTTTTTGGTTGGCCTAGGATAGCATGTTCGGCGCGAACAACGCTGCGGAAGATGCGGAAAAAAACCATGATGAGGAGCTGGCCACAACGTGGCCAGTGATGGGGCTCCACCGTGAGCCATCACTGGGACATGAGCCTCCAATTCAGAGACATCTATTTGTTACAAAACATTTGGACATATATGTGATAGCAAATTTATTTGGACAAAGTGTATTGGTGCATATTGGTGCCAACCATTGCCAACGGCATCCAATTGTCACGTTCGACATGTCGGGGCTCCTGCCGCCTAGCGTGGAAGCCTGCCAGGAGCTCGAAGCCATGAACAGCTTCTGGGAAAGTGCCACCAAGTCCTCTGTGGGCTGGAGCCCCTAGGGGCGATCCTGCATTGGGATCATCAACCTCACAATCAACTCCTGCGAGTCTAAAAAAAAGCTGTAGCTTGAATTGATTTAGAGTCCGATAGTAGGTCCAATCAAGTCAAATCTTTTAAAAATGTAGTTACTGTAGTCCAATGATTGTCAATGATCAATCATCAATATTACCCTCTGGTAAACTAACATAACTATGATACTATGGAAAATCACCGTTTTTAATGGGTAAATCCACTATTTCTATGGCCATTGTCAATAGCTATGTTTGTTTGCCAGAGAGTAATTGCTCTTGATCAATGATTGATCTTCGCCATAGAAATCAGGTGCGTCCAGCCTGGAGGAGGAATACGACCTCAGAAGAGGTCCAGCGAATTTTATGGAAGGACCCAACTGGAAAGCCCAAGTCAATGTTGTACAAATATATATATATATATACATATATATATATACATATATATACATATACATATATATACATATATATATATACATGAATATACATATATATCTACATATATATATATATATATACATTCTAATTTGTATATGTTTATCATGGCATATCATGATGTATCTACATAGGGATCATAGGGGTAGAAGCAGCGGGATTTGACCAAGCCAAAGAGAAAGTGGAGAAAGTTGGGTAGGGCTGTTGTAAATTGCCTATCTACATGCGGGGGTGGGGCCTGAAACACTTTGAAGCAGAGATCACCCTTGTTGAGTCTGTTGTTGGTTGGTGATATCACATCCGTGTACTGTAGATGTCCGGTTGGGAGCAGATAACTAATTGAACATCATTACCCTCTGGTAATTTAACATAGCTATTGAAAATGACCATTTATAGTGAGTTTTCCCATTAAACATGGTGATTTTCCATAGTTATATTAGTTCACCAGAGGGTACACATAGAATGAAGATTTACCCCTGTTACATGTACAAATCCAAGATCTCACAACATGTTTGTTTAGTTACCCACTACATGTATAGGACAAACATGTTTATATCCGTGTGTATCAGTACCGGTGTATGGGTATGTATATAGTACATTTATATATATATAATACACACATATATATATATGTACATATAACATATGCATGTGTTTGTGTTTGTGTGGCTCTGTACCTTTAACATATCCTTCTTAACATATATAGCATATCCTTCATAACAGGCCCTTCCACGCAACATGCGTTGATAGGCTCCTGGCTGGGCAACGGCAAGTGGGGCTGGGTGATGATGGCACCACGACGCCGTGGCAGTGGTCAGGCTCGGCACGCAAGCGTACCGGACTGGAATGTTGTTAGAGTGGCTGCATGTTGTGACTTGACCCACTTGATATTTTTTTGTTCCAAATGATGAGTTCAATATATATATATACCAATCATTGCCAACATCTTCAGAGGATCTTCGTCCACCAATTACATTGAAAGTGAGTGATGAAACACTTCAAAAATTATGCCATGCCGCATCCGTAGCACCCTGCTGCAGGCAGTCTTGAAACTCAGCGATGTCCATCATGCAGACGTCACGGCCAAAGAGTGGGTCTATGGCAGCAAGACACTCGCCGGCAATGGTGCAGCGAACATGGGGCAGACCGGCAGACCCCCAGTTTTCCGGATCTTGGATGAGTACCATCGTGTGACCCGTTTGCAATAGACTCAATAGACATAAGAAGTTCACGAAATAATTAACCCGTTGAAGATAACTTTGATAAAGGTAGGGTACCTAACATTGGCGCCATGACATTTTGTTCATGCAGAATTTGATAACTATAATCAGTGGTTTTGGGGCATACGACATTTATTTTGGCTAATCCACGTGCAAGCACGCAGGTTTCAATTATCTTCAAGCAAAAAAAAGGCCAAACATTCATATAGGATTAGCATGTTTCAAATACGTAGGGATTGGCTGGGAAGTGGGTTCGTTGTGCCTGGAATGTTCCATCACTGATTTTCTCTCAGTCGCAGTGAGTCCTTTCCTTCCAGGACATTTCAGTCCTGCCAACTTCTTTGATGAGAGCTTTCAGCCCTTCAAAGCTGTATTCCCTTCAACAGCAACCAGGAACGTAATCCATGATATCCTTCCGATGACCTCCAGATTCGATTTGAGAATTGCTCTCCGGCTCTCACCATCTCCGGTGCAGCTGTGTTGACGTCCTGAGGATGGGCAGAGGACATCGGAACATTGCGCCGAACTGAGGGCATGGGCGGCATGGGTGGTGGATTATGCTGCAGAATTCGGCAGAGTCACATGGGACAGCCCTGAGGTGGAGTACCTCAACGTTTACCTCTACGGTGACGAGAACCAGACCTTCAAAAACCGGCTGCAAGAAGGTTATAGAGAAGGCTTGGTGCGGCTTGGGGGCGGCGGTGGCTGTTGGGAATGATATCATATGTGTCACTTGGAGTAGGATGTATGGAGTAAGACGTATGGATAGAGTACATCGATAAGTAGATATATAGCAGATGATCACAGTAAGTAGAATGTTGGAAATAATGGCTTCAGAAAACAAGGTAGATTCTTGGTAAGTATATGTTTTGTACCTAAATATTCTGATGGAAATGTGGACCTTGGACACCAGTGTAGGCCATTTCAAATATTTCAATGTGCTGGCAACAGGTCTGTAGATGGTGTGTTGCTGAGTGCAGATCATTAATGAGGCAAGCTGAAGTCCGACATTCAGCGGAAGAGCTTCCCCACGCACTACGTGTCTCCTGGCAGCCGGCGGGGACGGCCATGGAGAGTGCAGTGAATGGATACCTTTTGGCATGCCGCTTAGATAAGGATGTTCCACCATCACACTCCATCACATAGAAAAGCAAGCAACAATGCAACAGTCATTGGCCTTTTAAAACCATTTAAAACCCATCCGGTTTGGTGGTATACTTGGGCTGTGGGTGGGTCCAATCAAGCTAATTCATCCTAGCCCTCCGCTACCCTTCGTGGCCAGGGTGTGCCCATTGACATGCAAAATGGACGCAAAGTCGGCATGATCGACCCGAAAAGTAATGGAAACATCTATGGACATGCGAGAAACGCAATCGACCCCCAATCTTCGAAGGTTTGCAGTCACTTCTAAATTCTCCAAGGGTTTACCGCCGCAGATTAAAATCACCTACCACGGTTTCTCCCATATTTGGACCAGACAGCCAGGTGCATGACTATCGAACAGATGAACTGCGGAAGCGTTCAGAACTGGTTGGACAAAGAGATTTTGAGCCCACAAGGGATGCTTGGGCAGCAATATTCCGCACACACACATATATATATATGGAAGAGTTTTACCCGACTGAGATGTTTGCTTTCATATTCTCATAAGTTTATGGCTTTATTATGCGTTATTAGTTTTTATGAGTGCTGATGAATTTCCCGTGCTATCATGCATGAACGGCCCTTTGAACAAAGGTACATTCTGCCACAGGGAAACAACCGATCCATTGCAATGGGATTTGTTTCCGAGCGGTTTCAGCTAGTGCCACATGTTTGTATACCTACTTGGTGGCTCATCCCACTAAGTAAGTGGGTTATAACCCCAGTTATAAATGGGATAAGTAGGGTTAATCCACTTATAACTGGGGTTAGAACTTAGTTATAACCCACTTACTTAGTGGGATGAGCCACCAAGTACACGTGGCTACCATTTTATGGAACTCCCTGGATCCTCCGTTTCTCCCCCACGTTGTCAGAGTCATGTTCTCAGATTTCTCAGGATGATGGTCGTGTTGAAGGAGGTGGCTACAGCTTTGGCCTACATGCATTCGAATGAGATCACCCACAACGACATGAAGTGACTTGGTCCATTGATGTCCATCATGTACCGTACTGCAAAAGTATGTGCACACACATGTATATATATATATACACATACATATATATATATATATACACATTTAAAAAAGTTCTGTATCCCAGAATCATGAATCCTGACCATTTAGTTGCGATGGATACCCAAAGAACAATAAATTTGCCATGGGAGTAAACGGTTGTGCATCCCTGTGCTCAGCGCTGGAACACGGAAAGCACGAACATGCAAGCATTGGATCCTTTGGATTTCCTAATGTTCAATGTAATAGTATGGAATGGGGGTGAAACTTGGTTGCCTTAAGAAACACTGGTTACTGGGACATGTGATGGCGTGAAATGGGCTTGAAAATTCATCTGGGATGGTTCGGTTAGGTCAGGTTACTAAGGTTACTACTATACACATATATATATACATACATACATACATACATATATACATATATATATATACATGCTATTTAAAAATGTTCTTGCCTATCCAACAGTTGTATTCCCCAAGGGCCCCAAACAACATCGTCCATGACTTGGCCAAGCTACAGCTCTAGGCCCGAGAACATCTTCCTCCACAGCGATGGTCGTGGCTTGGCGCTTGGCAGTTTCAGCCAGTGTTTCTCTTCATTTGTTTGGGTGAAGAGTAGGGGATGTAATGGTGACTTAATGGGGGGATATTACACACATATATGTGTATATATATAGTTATAATGTATATATATATATTTGGTTGGTGGTTTGGAACATTGTTTTTGCCATAATATATGGGATAATCCTTCCCATTGACTAATATTTTTCAAGATGGTTAAAACCACCAACCAGATATATAGTATGTGTGTGAAGGGGTGCATACATACATACATACATACATATATATATATACTTGTAACCAACAAATATGCTAATCCAATCCCTCTGTTAAATATCCCCATCTCATGGTTCCAAATGTGTGTAAATCCCCTACAATAACATGGTTTCTGAGGGTTGTTGTATTTTTGAGGCTGGGATAAGCAATCAACCATCATTGGGATACAAGCAGCAATAATGGAATAACAATTGGAATATTAAGTACCCTCTCATCATGGATGCCACCCCTAAAGCATAGATCAAATACTCAATCAGGGTTTCTTTGTGTCGAAGCTGGGTTGTTTTTTGGGGAAATGTTGTGAAATATGCTCAATTGACCATAGTTAAGCCATAGTGGAACCAGAGTTTTTGCCATAGTTCACCATAGTTCACCATAGTTCACCTTTAACCATGGTTAACTATAGTTTCACCCTAGTTTTTCCCATAGTTAACCATGGTTAACCATGGTTAAAGCATAGGTTCACCGACGTTACCTTCCCCAGAGGTCGCATCGTGTCGAAGTTGGGTGACCTGGGCCTGGCGGAAAAGTCCAGCAACACCACCAGCGACGTCACGCGTAGCTGGGCACATGTTAAGTCAATGGGAAATCCAGGATCCTAAAATGGAGGTACTGTACCATATAAGGCTATATTTTGTGGGGATATTCCCTTACACAGGCCTTATATAGGCCTTATATATGGTAGGTACCAATCTAGGATCCTGAAATGGCCATTGATGTTAAGCAGGTTCATGATCTAATGGATCAATATCCATTCGTACAAGTTTCTGCCTTGAGACGCAAATCATGGCAAATATGTTGTATTTTACAACATGGCTTAAGTATATATATATATATATAAATGTTGGTATTTTGCATAAGTCATTTTAAACTTATATCTATAGATAGGGAGATTAACATCAGATAGCCGATGTATTAAACAAAAGATACAAAACAGTTAGCAAAGATAGCTGTTTCTTGGCCTGGAAACCGATGTTTTTTGAGATCAAAGCTAAGAAAACGACATGCAGCAGGAAAAACGGAGCTTGCCAGAATCACATGACAACTTGCGGACTACACTGCAAAAAAATAACGCAAAAAAAAAGAACTTAACTTACGAAACCTATAACCAAACTGAACATAACTTGAACTTAACTTCCCTAAACCCTATTAAAAAGCCCCTAAGTCCATCTTAACTCAAGGCACAACATTGCATCTATTCTACTGGTAAGTGGATTGATTCTGATCTTTTTGGTGGATCATAATCAATCATGTTGAAAGTTCGTTAGCAAGTATTTCATTAATTATTTTGTAATTACCATTTGGTTATTTAACATAGCCATAGAAAATCACCATTTTTCATAGGTAAACCATCTATAAATGGGCCATTTTCCATGGCTATGTTAGTCATAACTAGATGGTAGTCATTTTGGACGTTGGTTAATGACGAATTAGGTATAGACTTTTTTTGGGTCTGGCTTCGACCTGGAATCTGCTCAAATGCCTATGTTTTGTGGTGGGTCCCACACCTGTTGTATCTGAAACCCCCAGTTTTTGGTAGTGTATTCCCCATGATTACCCCACGTTTGTTTTATGAGCACCACATCCTGAATGCCAGCATTCACGTGCATCCCTGTTGTTGATGAAATAGTGTTGAAACAATTTAAAACATGTTGTTTGGGAATGCAAATCCCCAAGTAGAATCCACAATTTCACGTGGAATTCCTAAGTTTGGTGGTTGGTTGGTCCATTCCCTCTCCCCTTCCTTCGGCCTTCCACACCGCGGTTGTGCGGAGGATATGGCATGACTGGTTTCTCTATGGCTACAGGCGAACAACAAAACAAAACATTTGGGGGTGCTTATTGGTTGGATTTGAGCAAAAGAATCTGGGGGCTGAAGATGATGGGATCTATGACATCGAGGGCTTAGGTTTCAAACAATGGGATACGTCGTATCAAGCGTGCTGAGAGGGATGCTAAGCCACCAAACAACGGGCATAATATCAGGGTTTCATATTACTGAGCAATCAAGACATGCAGTCGGTTCAAGTGATGTCAACAGAGAGGTCCTGATTGAAGACTATCACGGACAATCAGATATTGCAGCTGGCAATCCTGCATGAGTGAATGAATCAAGCATGGCTATTGCAGTTGTTGCCTGTCAGCATGTTTGCGCCCTTGGTGAGATTCCATACCCCATGTCCCATACCGGACCCTTCAGGTGAGAAATACGGGACGCGGCACTTCTCAAAGGAGCGGTTTGGGGTGGCAGTGCTCGGACCAAGAATTCAGTGTCACACCTTGGGAACGTACACACATCACACACCTAAGCGAATGTCAATGTATCAAACGGTGAAGGGACACCAATTTATCATAGAATTGGATGATGGGAAAATTTACAGGAAAGCCCTATATTTGATGGTAAAAACCATGGTTTCCGGTTAAGATTTTCCCTTAAACCAATCCAACGAATTAAAATTGGTTTGTTTTTGATTGTTTTTGGTCAAACACTGGGGCGTCAAGCTGGATCCTGAAAGCCTGAATTCTCAGAGGCTGATCGCATTTCAACATCAGTGGTGGCTGCTTGTAAATGGAGTTCTGATGAGTTCGGTGGTGTAAAATCCCCACCAACATATCAAGCCGGGAGGTCGATCATTGCACATGTGAAGGCTCAAATTTCCAGCTATGTCGCAGAAGTCGAGGCTTGTGTGCCTTGGCCAATGGTTTTTCCTCAGAAACTTGGACTTTACTTCTGGCATGAAGAAAAATGGAAAAGACTGCCCGACATTAACATCGGAGCGGCTGGCAGGCGGTTGAATATGTGAAACTGGTTGGTGGTTTGGAACATTTTTTATTTTCCATAATATATGGGATAATCCTTCCCATTGACTAATATTTTTCAGAGGGGTTGAAACCACCAACCAGGAAATGGTGGTAGTTCATAATCATTTTGATTAATTTTAATCTTCACGGCACCAACATCAACAGATATCAACAGCTGGGTTTCCTTTCCCATTCAGTTCCTCGCCGCCCAGCCCTGCCCAGTCTCGCGCCAAGGTGAATGGTTGTGGGGTGACAGGCCATTTGGGAGACGCTTTGATGGAACCTTGGCAGAGGAAATTTACCCAAAAAAAGGGACAATCCACTGGTTTTGCGAAGATTTGAAACATTACCCTCTGGTAAATTAACATAGACCCTGAAAATCACCAATTTTTAATGGAAACTAATCTTCCAACCCCTATCTGCCAGGGTCTATGTTAATTTACCAGAGGGTAAGAGGTGCTTTCATTTCGCTATTGCTGATGGCTTCATTTCGATCTTCGGAGATTTTTTTCCGCTCCCAACAGACGGCTGGTGGCTGCTAGAATTCGGGCGGCTGGGCGTATGTTCCCAGTGAATGCCTCACGAAATCACGACCAGAGCAGCTCAGGATTTACCAAAGTTGTTCCAAAAGGCCCGGGGAACCGTGCTGTCATGTGCTGAACACATACGCCAGACCGCTTGGGTTCGATATTTTTTTTGGCAGCTTGTAAGTGTCATTGTCACTAATAGTTCTGGCAGCCAGTTGCACCTGCCACTTCAGCAAACCTTGGAACCCCTGCAGTTGCCCATTGGGGGTGACGTATCCGCATTTGCCGGGCTGTATTCTGAATTCGCGGAACTTGATTTATAATATTATATTATATATATATGTGTGTGTGACATAATATAAACTATTCTGTTTTGGTTTGCTTTTTTTCCCAGCCCCTTATATAGGATACACAACTGCCAGGGCCGCCAGGGATTTGTATTCATTCCAACAGCTGCACGCTGGTCTTCAGGTGTTCTCTGAAAGTGTCTCCTGGTTGCAGATGATGCCAAAGAGGTTGATGGTGAAGGGTGGCTTCAAATGTTAAAGTTGGTTCCTTCATCAAGACCCAGATATTGCATGATGCTGTTCATAGTCCTACTTTCTGGGTCAGACTTTGCAACACGAGCATCACCTTACTTGTGCGGCTACTCTGACAGCAGAATGGCGAGGAACAAGTGTTTGTCATGTATTTTTTGCAAATCTAGGTTTGCAAAACAGTTGATATATATATCTGTTTACCCCAACCGAGGAACAACTGTTTCTCATGGATCCTCTTTTTTTCTTGTGCCCCTTTCTTTCACCATGCCGCGCCATGGACAATTTCAACCTGGGCGTTTTTCAGGTGACCATGGCAGAGGTCAGGGATTGGAAGACTCTGCAAGGCTTTGATTTCCTGGATGAGGGCGCCTCCGCGAGCCCCTCGCTGAGAGGTTTTTTGTGGCTCCATTTTTTGCTCCTAAAGTATGTCCCTTAAGGATATCTTTCAAATAGATATCCTTGGCTCTGTAATAGGATGCTATAGAATTATAGGATGCTATCATGTTTGTTTCCAAGCCCAAGATGGGAATACTCCACTAAAAAAGACATGGAGAGTCACGATGTCACGATGTCACGATGTCCTGGCACCTCCAGGCTCGGATTAGTCGAAGCTTCTAGGGCGGTTCCCCTTAGATACAGGTTATAAGTCATGCACTGCACAGCATGCATTCTCAATTAATATCAACTGTTCAGCTGGTTCTTTGGGTATTTCTTTGGGTATGTGCTTTGGAATCAAAGGCGCCTCCGTGAAAAGGATCAACATGATTCCTTTCCCATTTATCATCCAAACAGTTCGCTAATCATGTTGAAGGATTTTTTATGGCATTCCGGTATGTTCATGAGATAGATCCCCCAATTGACGCAGTTAATTATCATTAATTATCATTAATTATTATCGATTATCATTAATTTTCATCCCAATGTTTTCATTATCATGTGCATCATAATCATTAATGATCAGAATTACATGAATTATGTACATTAATCCTGATGATAATTCTGATAATTATCATAATTAATCATTCATGATAGTTTTCATGATAGTTAATTATGGCTTATCATCATTATTGATTATCATTAACTATCATTATTCATGTGTCCTTCCACGTCCTTCCCATTTTCCCATGCTTTCATCAAAGACTCACGCCCAGGCTTGAGGCGATCCTCCACGGATCCGGCGCTTTTTTCGCCCAAGGACATTGAGGAGATCCGCCACGTTTAAAAAAAACCATTGGCCAATGTTAAAACCATTAGATTACCTTAGCGATTTCATGATACTTAATGATAATTAATGACAATTAATGATAATTAATGATAATTAATGATAATCAACCTGATAAAGTGGGCTAATCAAATGTATGAGCCCCAGGATAAATGTTGAGCGGTAAACAGTTAAAGGATATGAAAAGACCCACCAGTTATGGCTGATTGAAGATACTTAAAGAACAATACACGATTTAAGAACAACAAAGTTCTGATGCCATGGGTGACAGCCTATTTGGGAACTTTGACACTTACCCATGGTTTCCAGCCTTGGGCAACTTCCGGGGTGCAACTCGCTGCAATCAATGAGCCTTCGTTCCCAAGACTTGCAGTCACTGATCCGACAGTTCGCAAGGACTTTCGAAAATTACAGTAATGTACCCAACCATTACATAAACCAGATTTTTATGGAATGGTGGGGTAAGGGTACCTACCCATCAATCAAGGGGGATCAGTAATTAATGTATTTTCTCCTCTCATCTCCATGTGACATCGGCCGGGGTGGATTAACTGTCAGACTGTTTGGTCTGCTATTTCCCAGTCTGACACTGCTATTTTCAGGATTTTGGTATCATGGAAAACTGCTTGTCAGGGAAGAGAACATGTCCATTCAACACACATTAATGAACATTGGGATGATAATTAATGATAATGAATAATAATCAATGAATTATCATTAATTATCATTTCCGTCATGGAATTCGTGGATTTTCATGGATTTTCAATTCTAAGGTGCCTGTGTCCTTTTCTGATTTTCAGCGAGATACACTCCCTCTCATTTTTTGTTTTCAATTCACACCTTTGGACCTTTAGAATCCTTTAGATATATGCAAGGGGTAGCCAAAGCCATCCTGGCCATCCTATCCTCTGGGAGTCAAACATGGCAAGAATTCCCCAATTTGGAGGTGAACCAAACCACTACAGTATAGATTTTCGATGATATTTCTTCAGGGTTTCTTCACGGTTTTGCCCATTGAAATCACCCATTGTCTTCATCATCCCAGGAGGATGATGACTACGGCTATCCCCGTCGTGCGAGATTGGAGAAAGCCAAGTCTGTTGCGACCTCAGCGACAGGCCATCGTGATCCGTGGATCTTGGGATACAGTACCTGTATACCCTCTGGCTATGACTAACATAGCCATGGAAAGATCCACCATTTTTAAGAACGGTAAACCATCTATGAATGGGTCATTTTCCATGGCAATGTTAAATAATCAGAGGGTAGTACTTATATACAGTAGACACCGACTTGTCAGTTTGTTTTTCCATCCAACAAAATCTGGTTGGTGGTTTGGAACCATGGAATTTCATGACTTTCCATATATTGGGAATTTCATCATCCCAACTGACTTCCATATCTTTCAGAGGGGTAGGTCAACCACCAACCAGAAATAGTTCGTGAACATGAGGCACAGTGTTTTGTTTGTCATGACTCGTAGGTACCAGGCCGTAGGCTCAGGCTCAGTCACTCAGTCGTGCCCGTCGTGCCCAGTCTGTGGAACCAAAGCAACGGCCCCGGCGCCGCTTGTGGGATGAGGCTGGGTCACTTGTGTTGAAAAAGATGTTCCAAAATTTCACATTTACAACAACCAAAATAACCAAAATAAATAATCCAAAAATAATCCAAAATAACCTATCTCCAACGACCGGACCTGCATGAGAAAATCATGAGAATCCTGTCAAGACCAGCGGATACAACAGAAATTGCATCAACCATTTTGAGATTAAGTTACTCCCAGTGCCTGCTACGTGTGCGGTCAGGATTGATATGAACACGGTGAGGAGTTTTACCAGCGGCTTTTCCAAATGCCAGCCTCTCCAGCAAATCATAGCAACACCGGCAATACTTATAATGACCACCTATTTGCAGTATAGGGAAAAAGTATGAAAAAGTGCCAATTGGCTCATGACTGGCTGCCAAGAGATGCCGGAAAGGGCCTCGTTTCTTTTCCATTTGGAAAGGCTGCATGGTTTGCCGCCTTTAACGCTGCTGGCCAATCGGTTTTCGCTTTGATTCATTGATTGTCATCTACTTCCACGCGCCGCAGCCACCATAGAGCAAATGGTGGACGGCAGATGCGTGAGGTGTAAAAAGGTGTTTGATGGCCAGTGCTCTTCTGCAAACCTCAAAGTTGGGTCCGTTTTCCCATGCCACCCCATACCCAGATCATCGTTGATGGCATACAGTTGTACTCCTACATTTATCTCCCAAATCCGCTTAGTTTTGTACAGTAGGTAGATCTACTAGACATGGATGTTACTGTTACATACTGTTACTAAATATAGGAACAATCCAATGAAGCCAACTTGTCATCCACAATGCCCCTGCCTTTGTCCGCGCATCTTGGGAGTGCGCACGTGTTGAGGCAAGCTGACCAATCCTGCAACCACCAAGGGTGCAGCTGGGGGGGAGTGACATGGTGGGTAAGCAATCTAAAGAATCTCATGCGCAAGATCTTGAAGCATTTGGGCCAGTTTTATGACTATGCGCACTGTGCCTTGCACCTAATATATACAATTATATATATATGTATATATATTGATGTTTATTACCCACCATATGGTCCCCTACACTTACACCTGTTTTTGTGTTGTATCAGATAGATAGATAGATAGATAGATGGATAGATGGATAGAAAGATAGATAGATAGATATTTTATAGCAGGAAAAGATGAGAATTATTGTGGTCCCCGCTCTTCCAGATGTAGAATAATGATGAATAATTAGGAATTTATACATATAATATAATATATATATATATATAATGTATACAATGTATATATATAATATATATACATATATTGAGATTGTAGATATCAAGATCTTTCAATAGTCCTCAGTGTTCAATTTATTTCAACTTCACCCCCCCCAAAAAAAAACAGGCGCCACCCGCCCGGGGGCCGCTGGCGTGCCAGGTCAGAGTTCGGAGCCAGTGGACAAGGCCAAGGCGCGCGTGTTGAAAGTCTTAGTGCGGCCGAAGCCTCAGACGATGAAAAGATCCGAAAAACGGTGAGCTCCGCGAGCTCCTGGGAAAGGGATGAAAAAAAAATGGAACCGGGGAGATCTGGCTTAGTTTTGCTTAGTGTGGCTTGGTGAACGTTTTGTCTAATCCGCGGGGCTCAGCAAAAGTGTTGGCAATTGTCCCACATGGATCCACTTGGCAGATATGAATTGGTGGTGACTTTGTCTGGAAATTTATGGTTGTGCTTGGGACATCCTCATCGGCCAAGTCAGTTCAGAAGCACTGAGGCTGGTGGTTGTACTGTTTCTGGCGGAACCGCACCAATGAGAACTTTTGGCAATTCACGCACGCACCTGCAGTTGGGAGTTTGAACACTTGGGGCATGAAAATTGAAAATCCATGGTAACCACCATGACCACTGACAAGAGTTTTGTATTCCAAGCGGGGAATGCAAGACCTATCATGAAATCGACTGGAATTGCTTGGATATCTTGGATTACTTATAGGTTTTGTCAGATTGTCACGCATTCCCCTTTGCGCGGAAATACGTGAGGGTGGCATATATTCACAATATCACAATAGTTCGCGACAGGATTGCACCATGCCCCTGCCTTTCAGGGGGGCTTGGATGGGTTGGTAAATGCTCATTATTAACTCACTGCAACCTTCGTATGTTTTTCGGAGATCAAGTGTGAAATGGCTGGGTGATGTTGGCATGATATATTTCGCCACCCCACTCTTGTGCCGTGTCCTGATTATCCTGGTATGTGCACATGTAGTTATAACCTGCTGTGCAGGATTATCCTTGGATTACTTTGAAGAAATCAGGAAACTAGTTTCATGTCGCTGAACACGTTTTCACAGTTCCACGTGTTTACCGTTTCTTTTATCGTGTCCAAGTTGGAGAATGACCCCCATTCTGCCTGACTTCCAAACAGTTGCGCTCGTACGCCAGGCGGGGCTACATGGACATCATCGATGACATGAACGGGTCGCGGTTCCCCAGGGCTTGATTTGCGATTCAAAGAGAACCTTGCTGAATACGAACATCAAAAATAAAAAATGAAACATGTTGATATATGTTGATTTTTGTTTGGAAGTTGAGGGGATTATTTCAAACATATGACATATATATGTAACATATTGTAACATATCTCTACGCATATCTTGTATTCTGATGTATTTTGTATATCTGTTCGCATTGTCTCATATTTGCCCACATTTATCCACCGAAAATTGGGCCAGCTTTGGGGCCACAGGGAGATCAGCTGACCCCGCCATTTCTCCGCAGCAATTTTGGCTTAGCAACGACCCATAGAAGGAACGACCCTTTCGGCAACAGGACGACAGTGGTGCCAGCGTTAAGTTCGTTGTGCAAGTGAGCAAACGAGCAGAGCATGGTCCCGGGTAGAGGTCCACATGATTGGGTAGAGGTCCACATGATTTGAAGGGCTGTGATTGAAAATCATATATGACCTATATAATTCCATCAATCCATATCCCACACGCTGACACACCGAACAGCCATGTGGAGACCAACAACAAATATTCGGTCTCATATCTTCCGCTTTGGGTCTTCTTGCCGGCAGGACCATGTGGAGAGTTGCTGCCCTGGCCTTTCTTGCCACCAGCTTCGCAAAGGAAGAGGAAAAGAAGATTGATGGACCGGTGATTGGCATCGATCTTGGTACCACTTATTCCTGCGTTGGCATCTACAAGTGGCTCAGCAGAATAAGCTCATGGTCATGAAATCCGGTGGCACTATGTGGCACTATAATTGGAGGTATTTGGAGGTTGGTGACAACGCCATTTAGCAATTAACTCGCAGGATCCACTGTTTGCAAAGTCAGGAAGCTTAGTCAGTCCTTCCAAAGCAATTGCTACAAAGATCAATCCGGGAATGTCATTTTATGTGGCTCACAGAATTTCTAGTTTCAAAGCGTTCCAGCCCTGAGCTGTACATCCTGAGATCATGCCTGTGTGTTACCCTCTGGTAATTTGTTACGTAGCTATTGAAAATGGCAATTTATAGTGAGTTTTCCCATTAAAAATGATGATTTTCCATAGTTATGTTAGTTTACCAGAGGGTACTCCAAGGGTCATCAATTTGATCAGCAACGTTGACAACGCTCGAGCTCATCTCTGAGGAATGGCCGAGTAGAGATCATCCCCAACGACCAGGGCAATCGCATTACCCCTTCCTATGTGCCTGGCCTAGTCCAAACAACATTCCGAATGACCAGTGAAGTGAATATGTGGGTCGATGTGGTTTGTACATGTTTGTACATGTTTGTACGATAGTGTTTTTTCCTGATGATGGTCATGGTTGAAAAAGGCTCCAAGTCAGTTAGATGTACTTCCAAAAGGATCCAATTTTGGATCTTCCCCCAACAAAAGAGATTACTGTGACACCTTCGTACCCAGATGCAATGCTCAATGCAAGTTCAATCATGTTACTGTTATGTTTTTAATGATTATATATATTATATAATTGTTGTTAATGATAGATTCTGGTTCAAAGCCAGTTCAGAACAGTTCAATCAGTCGCTGGACCGGCCTTTTTTTTTTCTGTGCAAGGTGGCCTTCACAGATGATGAACGGCTCATCGGAGAGGCAGCCAAGAATCAGGTGAGGAATGGCAGATCTGAGAATCTGAGATGGGAGTCCCGGAACAAAACCAGTTGCATCACCAGTTAAGCCGCTTACTTCTGGTGCATGCAAAATCGGAAGTATCCCAGACTCAAGTCATGGCCATGGTGATAGAGGAGCCATGGTTTTCATATGTTTTCATGGGCTTCATATCTTTTCATGGATGCCTGCATGATGTATGCCTGCATGATGTATCCTCAACGGCTCAAGCCCTTAGAGCATTTCATCTGCTATCATCTGCTAGCTGCCCCCAGAACCTCCCGCCATGGCCGCCGAGACGCCCGTCCGTGCTGCCGCCGCTTCCGTGGAGACCATGTCTGACACGGGCTCCGAGTGGATGGTCATCGACGATGAGGGATCCAAGCCGAAGGCAGAAGCGAAGACTGGATTGGATCAAGACTCCGAGCTGGACTTGTGTTTTATTTGTGACTCTTGGCATTTGTTGGTATCGCCAATTTTGGCACATGAAATGACTTGAAAGAAGTGGTAGATGTTAAAGATCCAAGTTTGATGTTTATTTCTGACATTGGATGCAGGGATGGTGACTGGATGCCTGAGGATTGCACAGGCTCCATGGGATCGTACATCCGGGCAGCACAGGATAACATCCAGTCCATAGTGAGCAAGATCGGGCACCACGGAGCCAAGGTGCCGGAATTGTGATTGGCTGGGATGACAAGTGACGTCCTTGGACATTGGAACTCGGAACCCACAACAGTATTGTTTCAACAATTGAGGTATCATTGGCATATGTTTCAATACATAAGAGAATACAAATAAATAAACGAATAAATAAGGTCACGCTGCCCGCAATGACCCCGGTGATTTTCACTCTTTTTTCTGCTGCCAAGTTGTTGTTTCGACAACTTTTCCAGGGTTTTGAGTCCAGAGCATTTTGTGTGGACTCGCATTTCGAATGGTATTTGCATGACTTCGTACTTGTTTTGATGATTTTACACTGGATTTTTTTTTTGGTTCCCATATGTTCAAAAAACTGAATGTTTGTTGTTTTTCACTTGCAAGTCTTTGCCAAGGTGCAAAGTTATTTCAACTGAGCATCCTTCAGCACATTGCATCTCCAGACAAAACTGTATATAAAGTCTCCGATTTTATGATTTAAGTCTCGATTACCTGAATGTTTGGATGCCAACTCCTTGGGATATATTTCTTCAAAGTAGAACAGCGGCGGTCGAGGCACTGAGTTCCGTGTGACCTAAAAATAGGGAATTTTGATTTTCTGATGAACTGCATCTTGCAATGCTTCACCTGGTAACATTTTCTTCTCAAAGTTTTACATTGTGCAGCCCGGGCTTTGTTGACATTTGCATAAACTTTGGTAGAAGGTGTTGTGCGCTCCAACAAACGACTTTGGATAATGTAGATCCACATGAAAGTGTCAAGAGCGTTGCACCAAGATCGTGTTAGATCTTACATGAAAGTGTTGAGAGCGTAGCACCAAGAGCGTGTGAGATCTTACATGAAAGTGTGCATAGAACGTTATTAGCCCCCCCATCCCCCCCATGTGATCAGAAGCGTCAGAGAGTTTAAAGCAACTGCCGAGAGAAGAGGCGACAGAACGTTATTAGCCCCCCCACCCCCACCCGACACATATGAACGTGCATGAGGAAAGAACATGGCAAATATGACGTGTAACAAGACAACAATGCAACAATTAGCAAACGGACTGGGGTCGTTCGAGGCGGCGTCAGCAAAAATAAACAAATGACTATATATATAATATTTATTTATTTATTATATCTATATATATATATATTTATATTATACACACATAGATTATAATATTATATAAAATTATGTGTATATATATATGTATTATCGAAGGAAGTTTAGAAGTCAAACTTCCGACAATATGGACAGATGAAAAGCAGAGCAGGGAAGAGGCAGAGAGAAGAGAAAGATTAGAAGAAAGAAGATGCAGATGCGCGAAAAGGTAGGAAA
>Ga0126342_10005472_pt1 | contig 22171 bp, 22 predicted proteins | sample Cyp1metagenome_FD_92528 | JGI IMG/M metagenome (GOLD analysis project Ga0126342, IMG submission 92528) | Coral microbial communities from Lord Howe Island, Old Settlement Bay, Australia - Cyphastrea 1 metagenome | ecosystem: Host-associated > Invertebrates > Cnidaria > Coral ...
AAATGTTGATTTTCCCATTAATTAAAAATGTTGATTTTCCCATTAAAAATTGTGATTTTCCCATTAAAAATTGTGATTTTCCCATGAAAAATTGTGATTTTCCCATTAAAAATTGTGATTTTCATAGCTGGTTTGCTTTACCATCTATCATTCACCCATGGAAATCGGACGGCCTTCGCAGCCGGGCGGGCCATCGTCGATACTACGCCAGGCATAGCCGCCCCAGAGTACCACGGTGACGGGAAAGGGCGAGGCTAACCTTGGCTTAACATGGTGGATTTCATATGGGTATGGATCAATACCTATGAAAATGCCATTTTTAGTGGGATGAACATCCATTTACCAGCTATTTTGATGTTCACCAGGGGTACAAGGTTTTGACACACTGCCATATGATTTATATGGGATATCACATTCGGATTGATTTCAGGGACAGTTCACAAGAAAACCCGTAGAAAACCTCATATTTCATCGGAAAATCCCACAGTTTTCCTGTAGACCAAGTCATAGAAAAGTGAGTTGGAAATATCTATATATGAAATATTGACTATAACCTACTGGAATCACTTTTCTATAATGGATCGGTTTGAAGGGAAAACAATACCAGAAACCTATGGAACCCCCAAAAAAAAAATCTTGGGAAAGTCCGATGGTTTCCTGTACATTTTCCACTCATCCGTTGACATCAGGGATCTTAAGGGGAAGATCTACAGAAAACTATGGATATAGCTGGCAATCATAGAGAGTTTCTGCAAAAAACAGGGGTAATAATGGTAGATGTCATTGGGATATGATGGGATATGATGGGATTTACTGGGATATCATGAAGATAGAATTGACTTGTGGCTGTGGAACTTGGAAGTTAACCCGAGGAAAAAACAACACATTTACACATTGAGGTGGAGATGGAAAACCACCCAACATGCTGTGTCAAAATGCGAGTTCAACAGGACAAAAATGAAAAGTTGGAGGTGGGGATGTAAAAAACAACTTCAACATTTTTACAAAATTATTTATTTTGAGTTGTTTTCATCCCAAAATGTCCCAACTATCCCAACTATTTCCCAACTCTGGGACTTTTTGATTTCAGGATCCTTGGGACAGGGGACGCCATTCCTGGAATGACTATCGGGGTGAATTTTTCACCTGAAAAAAATCCTCGGAAAACGTGGCGATTTCACCAGAAATGGAGATTCAAACAGCATAAAGAAGCGCACAATTGATGTACATGATGTTGATTCAACTGGCTTAAAGAATTTAGAAAACAATAAAAACATGTTCCTGGAAAAACTTGAGTTTAACAGTTTAACCAAGAAGAGGTGGATATAGCCAACAATCTGATTGATGCTGACATTGAATCTAAAACAAGTAAGAAATTGCGATCGAAACAGTAAAATATGCATATAATCCGCAAGAATGTGGATTGAACAGATGTTTGCAACACCAATTCGCAGCCTAATCTGAAAATGCATAACTCTCCATTTGTAGACGGTTTTCTAATTATAAATGGGGCAAGATGGGGCAAGTATTGCTCACTGATAAACATCTCCCGGAATCTATTCACTCTTGAGACCGCCCGAGCGTAGCTTTTGGGGGACAGATTTTTGGGCTGCATTTTAGCACCTGATATCACCTGATAACCCCCCAAGTTGTTGGACACTGAGCTTAGCTATCTTAGCTTGAGGCAAGTTCCTTGCCATTCACTGGGACTGCTGGCGATTGAAGTCGTGTGGGAGGACCGGATCATTGTCAAAACCCCCAACCTATCCAAGTCTGGAATCTTGATCTTCAGTTTCTATCCACTTTAGGTACCCTAGGGTAAACTTACCTCATTAGATTAGATGCCGGAAAAATCATCATTTGTAGACCATGGGTTTTCCATGGGTCTTCCAGGCGACAGAAAGAGCTGCTGCTGGTGAAACGCCAAGCCGTTCCTGGGATGCGTTGGTCAAAAATCTGTGGTAGTTGCTGTGGAACCATCAACCAGTCAACTTTGGAAAAAGTATGTGGCATTTTTGGGATTCAAACAAGTCATAAATCCCAATATAGAACTTACAGAACTTGTCAAACAAGTTGATTTTATGGAATAGTAGTCAACTTATAGAACTTGCCATAGATTCCATAAATGGAAAACGCAATGGAAAGCGCAGCAATCATCTTTTGAACAAAGCCAGGTTATGTTGTAAAGTCGTTTGAGCTATGGCATGCTGTGGCTCAGAATTAAGCTCTTTTCACAAACACAACCAAGGTTTGACCAGAAACTGTGAGGTCAAAGGTTTGCCAAAACCTTTTGTGGCTGAATGTCATGCTACTTAGGCCTAGGCTTCTGAGGCTACATGATACTCGCTTAAAGTCATGGAAAAAATGGAAATGGATCTGCTTCATGTTTTTAGATGTTGGAAGCTGAACAAAACCCCATGGAATACCCTCCGGTAAACTAACATAACTATGGAAAATCACATTTTTTAATAAGTAAACCAACTACACATGGCAATTGTCAATATCTGTTTGTATGTTTACCAGAGGGTACATCTGTACATTGCAAGGCAGTTTCGAAGGCACCGACATCCGACATGCAGCCGGGCAGCTTGAAGGTTGGTATCGCAGGATCCGCCTAGGTCCCCAAAAGGATGGCCCAAAAAGGATGCGAATGGGCAAAATGACCCTTAACGAACTGGCAGCATCCAAAAATGATCCAAAAATGAGTATCTAAATCTATCTATATTCGGTGTAACCTAGGTATCATCTAGATGTTCTGGCACACTGGCACCAAGAAAAGTGTGGCTCTTAAACGTTTGAAATAAGTTAAAAGCAAGTAATTGCAAGTAATTGCATTCATTGTGCAGTGGTGTTGTTGTGATCCAGTGAAGCGTGGACGCTGGACAAAATACTAACTGGAAAAGACAAAAAACATTTTGTGGTGGACGTCCCAAATATGGCGTGAAGGTAAATGAACAAATTAAGCATATATGAAGCCCCCCTATTTTGTGGAGGTTACTGTTATGAACCTATATATATATATATGAAAATATAGTAGACAGATAGAGATATAATGATATAGATATAGATATAGATATAGAGAGATATGATAGATATAGAGATATGATAGAGATAGAGATAGAGATAGAGATAGAGATAGAGATAGGTAGATAGTTAGTTAGATACATAGATAGATAGATATTAGACGTCTGTGGTTTAGCCTGTTACGCTTAGCGCTGAGGTTTCGAACTGCCAAAAACTCATCGTCAAGCGGCTCCGTCACTGCGACCATCATGAAAGCCTGAGCTGCTCAGTTTACCCTTGTGACTGGGATACATCGGGGATACCCTATATATGGTCAGCATTTTACCCATCTAATGTGTATTCGCAAATATCCATCCATTCATCTAGCACGTCTACCAACTTCATCGTACCCCACCTATCTTTATGTAAAGGTGCGCGTGGAATTCGCGTACCTGAAAACTCGAAATCTGACGCTCCAGCCTGGTTTGCTGGATAAATCCCAAAGGGCAACCTCCATAGAATCAATCAGACCATGGGTGAAAGCCGTCATTCTTGTTGCTGAAAGATGTCTGATGCACTGCGGCACTGGATTTCAAGAGCGAGCTGCGCCCACCCAGTCTCTCTCTCTCTCTCTCTCCCTCTCCATCATTCAGCTCAGGTATAGAAGTAAAAAACCAGCACCATGAGCATATGGGCAGGCTATACATCATTGCTGACAATGCAAACCAAAAAATCATCATTGTTGTTTTACCAGACTTTTTTTTCGATATAAAACATCCCCGGAGGTTTATCAATGTTGTTTACTCATTCTAATTGTGTTTACCACAAAAAAAAAACATGGTTTTCATCACCAAGATGCAGGTTGGATAGACCGCTTCCACGGGGTGGATGTAGAAATCTCCGCGGTCCACGTCTAAGACCTGCAAGGGACAGCCTATCCCCAATGACTTTCCATCGATGGCATTCATATCCCCAAATCATGGGCTTCCCATTAGGTTTAGCAATACTTAATCAAATTTGGCAAGCAAAAATCACCCATATAATGTACACATCTACATATATAATATATATATATATAATGTCACTCTCTCTCTCTCTCACTCTCACTCTCCATCCATTTTATCACGAAAAGAACTTGCCGTGAACCTTGGCAATGGCATAGGGAAGCCATGCTGATTAAGTTCCTCATTCCAATAATGTGATTTTTGTCGGGGACTAGGACCTCCTGGGTCCTTGAGATGTCCTGCACAGCCAAGAATTCGCTCACACGACCTCGGCGCTTGGCACATGTGACTTGGGTGTTGCCGAAATGTGTTTGAGAAAACAACAACTGCAAGACAATCATAAAAACTTGCAAAATACACATTGATGGAACATGTTTTTTTGGTGGAAAAGCCCTTGTCAAACCAGCAAAACTAAGGGGTTTGTCGGTCTGGCAATCAAACATGGCTAAACAATTGTTGATGTTGATGGGGAAATGGTTCAAAAACAGAGGTTAACGAATGACTTTCCACTACAAGACTCAAGTACAAGGGCAACAGGCAAGTCATTAGCTCAAATCTCTTCCATTGTGGTTTGGGGTGTGGTCATCATGGAGATGTTCACACAATGTTAAAATATTACTGTCGCCACACAAGGGAACATAAAAATCAACTCCTGCGGATGTTGAAAAACCGATCTTTGATTTTTGCCTAGACTTCCTAGACCTATCATAAAACCAAACGGTGGATTTGGATGGAGTTTACCCTCCGGTGTCATCAAACATGGCATGGAGGTCTATAGGTGGGAGAATCAGTTGCCAATCCCGTGGTGGATGAACCGGGCCAACATGTGTACCCCTTGGACAAAAATCACTGCCGGAAGTCTAAACCTGAAATTTTCATAGTCAACACATGTGGACAAGGGTGAAGGCTACCACTTGAGCCTCACAGAGCTGGTCTCTGTTCAAATCATATGCGTTGTTTTTACCATTCAACTGCACTCCGTTTGAAATCATATTTTCCTATGAACCATTCATTTTCCTATGATGAATAAATGAACCATTCAACTCCATTTTCCAGTATCTACAACCGACATAGGAAAACTGTGACATGCAAAGAGTTTGATGAACTTTTGTTGGAGCTCTCAACCAGCATTGGCGACCTTAAGTAATCATCCCAACTAAGGCTCGAACATGAACAACATGATTGACATTCACAACCTGGTTTCATTAAAGGTTACCCTCCAGTAAATTAACATAGACCCTGGCAGTTATCGGGGTTGGTTCAGATTTGTTTCCACTAAAAATTGGTGATTTTCAGGGTCTATGTTAATTTACCAGAGGTTAAATCCAATTGTCTGCTCAAATCTACCACGGTTGGTGGATTCCCATGTGTATTCCCGGACTGGTTTTGTTCTTACCCTCTGGTTTCAAACTTGACGTAGCTATGGAACAGCCGTTTCAATATATACTTAAATCATGTTAAATCATCATAAATATACCAACTTCATGGGTCATCTATATTCATGTTAACTAACCAGAAGCTATACATTCCCAATCATCACTTCTAAACATTTCCCGCGAGATTCGACGCTAGCATGTGCCATTGGGAGCCTTGAGCCTTGCGGAGCCAAGAGGCGCATGAACTTCAGATCTCGGTACAAGCCAAAGACATCGGTGCGACCCGGCAAGGGAAGCTCATGCCACCATTCCTGGCTGAGTCACGTTTGGCCCCATGGTGGAATTCACGAAAAATGCCTTGAAGCTCCACTGTTTGACCATGTTTGACCAATGTTTGATGCCCAGCCATTTCTGGTACAATTGGACATGATGTAGGGTTTATATGGCTTTATCACATTAGTTCAAGAACATATCAAATCATATCAACATGTGATGAATCGAACTTAACAATACTTAACACATATTCCAAATCCGAAACGGAGATCTGTTTGAAGCCGAATTCGATGGCTCGTAGCTGAGTCGCAAGGACGACTCAGATAGCTATCCATGGCTGCGGCTGGAGTTCCATGAAAGAAACCGGCGCCGTCCTGGTACACAACATCCCATGGGAAGCGGTTCAGAATGCTGGACATCAACTCTGGCTCCATGTACAGGGCCGCGTCAATACCTTGGAGTTGCTTTAAGATTCACTGATATTTTTGGGCATGACTTTGGGATGCAAACTTTGTGTGAGGAAGAACATCATGGCAGTAGTAACAATAATAACAATAATAATAGTTGGCATCATCATCATCATCATCATCATCATCACCAGCATCATAATCATCATCATCATCATCACCATCATCATCATCATGACCATGATGTGTCAAAATCTATGTGCCGTTTTCACATCCAACATGTATCGCATGATTTTATATATATATATACTCTCTCTCTCTCTATGTCTCTCTCTCTATATTAATGATACTTAATTTGCTCAAGCAGACTCATTCCTGGTACAGTATACGGAAATGGTTGCAACTCTCCTGAAGCCCTCCCCTTTCCGACCCTGCAGCCGGTGGACGGAGCATTGTTACACCCATGTGATGCAACTCTTCTAAGTGCCTCGGCGCGTGGCAAAGGCTTTCAAGGGGTGAACCATGATCTTGGTTGAAGCAGAAACATGAAGAAAACCAAGAAAAACTGGAATCCCAGTTCTATAGGTCCTAAATATATTTAGAACGAACTTTGGGGTGCAACCAGAAAATGATGACCTCAAACGCGTGTGGACTGCCAGTCAGCGTGCCTGCCCTATTCAAAATTATACAATTCCAACAAGCTATGGCAGAGTGGTTTTTGTAAACATGAATTTTGGAGAAAACCGTGAAAATCATGGAGCATCTATGAAACTCTAGTAAAATATTTGAGATATCAAATAGCACTTGACCTTGTTTAACTGGAATGCTGAGTGGAAATATTGATAACTCTAACCAATTGATGAAGGGTACCATTTTTTATTCTGAATGTTCATGCTGAATTCCATACCATTGATACCCTCTGGTAATTTAACGTAGCTATTGAACATGGGCCATAGAAATAGTGGATTTTTCCCATTAAAAATGGTGGATCTTTCCATAGTTTTTTGTATGTTTACCCGAGGGTATCCATGAAACTCGATTGGTACCCTCTGGTAAACTAACATAGCTATGGAAAATCACCATTTTTAATGGGTAAATCAACTATTTCTATGGCCATTTTCAATAGCTATGTTAGTTTACCAGAGGGTAACCAATTTGGTTGTAGCCCTGCAGAAGGTGGAAAAACTGCAGCATCAATGGAGCCTGGTGTGCGATTCCTGCACGGCCTTCACCGCGAGGTTCCAGTCTGGCAAGCCATACCTGGAAGTCATGGAGCCCAAGAAAATGTTGGAAAATGTTGGAAAATGATGGAAAATGATGGAAAATGATGGAACATGTTGGAAAATGATGGAAAATGATAGTGAATCCACTTCAAAATACTGATTTGTTATCCATCACTGGGTTGCTTAGCTGCATGGTAAAAATAAAGCAGGACCTGAGCACAGGCAGTTGGAGATCTGAAAACTTTCGTTGGGAAACGAAACTCATCATGCTTTTGTCAATCTTGACAGCATCCTGACCGCAGACCAATTTAACATCCCTTAAACTTTGTTAGTTTAGTCCCCGGATTGCTTCATATGCGTCATGGTCAAAATATGTCAATTTGGGGGGTATGGGTCATCTCGCCATCGTGAAGGGGCTTTCGACCAAATAAAGGGGGTATAAACCCCCTTTAAAGGAGGATTTACCATCCCTTTATTGGCAAAATAACCTTAAAGAAACAATGTTTTGACCATGGCACATGTGCGTTTCTGTTGTTTTCCAATTGTAGCTCCAGCGAAATTTCCCATGGAGGATGTCCAAGTGACATATCGCAGGGGCAGCAACTGCAGTCCGTGGTGACAGGTGAGCCACACAGAAAGCCTGGCGATGCTGTCATGTCTGCTTTGTACAAAGCCCATAGCGTCTGTAGGCGGCTTCTTTGCCTGAGTTGATTCATCGTTTTTAGTTGGATATCAACTGATATCAACTGATATCAACTGATATCAACTGATATCAACTATAACCCTGGATAGTAAAGTCATCGCCCATTGGCACAAACGAGGATCATCCCAGCGATGGCACGACCTGTAAATAGAATGGTCCAAGGAATCGTGGACCATCAGCTAGGGTCGTTCACCACTTACTCATCTTACTAAGAGGAAACAACATTTAAGAGTTACGTGTATATATAAATATAATAATCCCCATCTGGACGCATGGGTTAACATGTGCAAATCGGTGATTTCAAGATTATTAATTTTGATAGTGGACTCCCAGGAAAATAATCTGCATCACCAGTAGGGGGTTATAATATATATATATATAGTTTTATATGATTCAGACTTCTCATGATGGAAACAATATCTAGAATGATTGCACAATAGGGATCTTCAGTGACAAGTCACTATCATGAATCAATTTCAGAATGGCAACCCCTTCCACCAATACATATAATGAAACAAACACCCTCACACAAAACAAAAAAAACATACATAAACCGTGGTTTTAGATTGATTTTCTTCACTTTAAGGGGGATCGCAGGGAATACAACCGTTCATTTTGATCGATTTCGGGAAGAAACAGCCGCCCGGCGCCTGTGTCTGGACCAACGCCACATTCGCCCCAAATTTCTTTGTCGCCGTGGTGGAAATGCTGCGGTGAGGCCATATCCCAGCCACGAGCACCTGCGCAGCCAGGCTGGATCGAACCTTCTGGGTTTGGGGCTGAAAATGAAGGGCTTAATTTAGGGGCACCTCCAAATTACAAGAGATGATGATCATGTTCCGATGATGTTTTGGGTGGGCCAACTATGACACACCTCCAAAATCACGTGGATCACGGCTAGTCCAAGAACCTGATCCGCACCATGGAAACCTACGAGAAGGCCGAAGGCCATCATTCAGTCTCAGGGAGTCGGAATATCCATGTTTCTTCTCATTAAAGTTCTTCCATCTTGTTCTCATCAAGCCACGAATCCGGCCGGGCGCGCCGTTGCACCTGCAGTCCGCCGATTGCCGTAAGAGGTTCCATTCCATCCAACCTTGGACGTGCTCAAAATTGGACCGGCTGACATCAGCAAAACCTTGGCAGCATGAACCCAACAAAGATGTCTATTCTCGTGAAATTGTAGGTCTGTCTGAAAATAGGGTACAACCACAACCCCAACAGAATATCATTTTACGAGAGAATGATTGTTTAACTGGATGTTCAATTTCTATCAATTTCTGCCATAACTTCTCAAACAGACAAACAAACACACAAACACACAAACAAACAAACAAACAAACAAAAACAAAACAAAACAAACCAAAACAAAACAAACCAAAACAAAACAAACAGACTCAAATATGAATTCTTATAGATACGATACATCCCATTAATATGGGTCAAAGGATGTCATCTGCACCATCCCCCAGTCATCACAAGGCCAGGTCACACAAGGCGTGCCCCGGGGGGCGCCCTGTGCTGCCGAGCAGGGCCGCGCCATGTGGTTTAAGACCACGTCCACGACGACCTCGACCCCTGGGATCGCAGGGAGCTGTCAAACATGGCGAAAAGTGGGGGTTTAATGTGTTTGGATGGAAAAACATGGGAAATCCGCTATCTATATTATATACATACATGTATATATATATATAATATGTATATAATATATATAATATACATGTATGCATGTATGCATGTATGCATGTATGCATGTATGCATGCATGCATGCATGCATGTATGTATGTATGTATGTTTGTAAATAATATATGATTTTCATGTATTTTCCAGCACGGATCAGCACGGCATGTTTGAATTCCAGAGGCTAATTTGGGGGAATTGCATAAATTCACCGAATAACATGTATGTGGGAATAACGGTAAATGCATATCTGGGGAATGATGGTTATTCATCTTTGTTAAATCATTTGATATCACCTGTATTGATTCAAACATATTCTCATCATTCATGTTCATGGGTACCTGCAGTGGAAACACAAGAAAAATCTGGCAGGTTCTTACAGATTTCCTTCCGAGTTGTGTCAAGTTGTCCTCTCTGGTACAGAAACTGAACAGTTTGCGAACTGAAAAATCATCATATAGGTCAATCATCATCAATCATCGAAGTCAATTTTACATAAATGGCCCATCTATACCATAGCTATGTTGAAAAACCAGGGAATATCAGTCTGATCCATCAGATCCATCAGCAACAGGTGTCTGAAATTTGTGGCCGGCCACCTGCTTTGCGACACTCCGCAACGGCTTCTCTAAGCTGCTCAGCTGACCCGCTGCAAGAGTTCAAGGAAGCACTGATCGGTTGGTACCTCCAGCACCCAAGCCACAGGAAAATTCAGCATGAAACTGGAGATCCTAATTTGATTGGAAAATCGGAACTACATTTTGGATTTGATCTGATCTTTGGATATTGGAACCTGAAAAACTGAAAACTATCATACAACTATACCATAAATATTCTGAATCCAGATCCAATTACCAGCATCAACTAGCCACATTACTAAAGCATGCTCTTCCCACATCGCTTCCCCGCCTGACCCACCACTGGTGTCCCAAGATGTGCTCCGTGACCGGTGACAGCTGCACTGCATCTACTCCAGCGGGGCCCAGGACATCCCGACATTCCTGTTGAACATCGGCCTTGAAGCCAGATCGTTGGTGAAGTTGTTTCACAACTAGCATAATTATGGATGCATATGGCGGTGTCCTAAAATGGGGGTTTATTTCATGGAAAATTGAAAATCCATCTATAAATGGATGATTTAGGGGTAGGCCCATTTTAGATATTTTAGTAAACCTCCATATAGATCATATATAGATCATATAGCTTAACCATGGATTTAAAGATAGCTTACCGATAACAATCCCGGATCCAAATACTTCCTGAGTACTTCACCCCCCTAAAGCATGCCCGGAAGGTACTTGGATCAATAGGAAATAGTTATGTCTTTTTGCAACTTTAGGATTTATAGTGGATATATTCAAACTTTTTATTATGATAGGCTCGACGTAAACCAACAAACGTAACTGGACGGCACCGCCTCGTAGCACATGATTTGAAAAAACTTATTTGGATGACTTATATATATATACATCTGGTTCTTATTGCTGTTTTAAACATCGAAACACTTTGGACCAATCTGATTTGGGGTGATATTGACAGATTCCACAGCAAAACCATTGTGAAGTCCATAATTTGCTGATCCACCAGATCCACCTCGGCTTTTGGGGGGCATAAGTTGGACATAAGTACAGAAGGATGGGTCAAAGATCGATACCCCGAAGAATCCGAAGGGTAAAAACTGATAAATGCTTCATTGCAAGGGTGGAAACAGGTGCATTTACCATGGCAAAGTTGAAGTTGCACTTTGTTTGCCCCTAGTCTGATATGATAATCTGATATGGCAATCACAAATTGGAAGGTTCTCAATTCACTTCTAAATGACTTTCCACTTTCCACCATTTATTTCCAGAATCTTACCGAAAAAAGAAAACAATGCCGCAAAAGGTTCCTTTGCATTCTTGTTTTGGTAAAATATCAGCACAATATCCGGTTTTTGGGTGGTAGACAACACAAACAAAAAAACGTAACCAGCGTAACCATATTATATAATTTCATCCGGTATAGCTAATCCAATTTGCCGATAGCCACTGGTTGGTGGTTTCAACCCCTCTGAAAAATATTAGTCAGATGGGATGATTATTCCCAGCATATAGAAATCAAAATTCCTGTTCCACACCACCAACCAGCAATGTGGCCGTTGCGAATGTCAAGGAACATAGTTCCATTCCCAGAGCTTCACATAGCTTGCACTCCGCCGCTGACGGCCTCCCTCACCGCCATAGGGCTCCTATAGGCGATTCGGCAACGGGAGCGACGACGGGATGGGCCCCCGAGCTGCCAAGAATCATGGTATCTAATCTAATATCCATACAATGTGGGGCCCCCCAGTTATAAGTTGGTTTATAAACACCAGTAAGTATAGTTATAAGTACCATAAACCATAGTTATTGGAGTTATAAACCAACTTAGCTATCTTGGGGGCACCACTTAGTACAAGATTCATAACATTCATTGTTGGGGTTTAACCAGCCAAAAATGGGGAAAGGGGATTTGAACATATTTATATATTTGAACTAGCCAAATGGTGATCTATAATTTAGCAACTAACGTAGACCCTGAGAAGTAGCAAGTGTTAGAGGAAAGTCTTCTAAACCCTCTTCTTGGCAGGGTCTATATTTAATAGCTGGGGGTGATGATACTCCTGAAACGGGATCAGAATAGCTGCAAAGGGATCCTGCTATTTTGTCACCATGCTGCTTATCTGCTTTGTATCTGCACTGGATATGTCCTTGGAGCAAGACTCCTTACATGGCCAATTACAACCCAAAGGCGATCAAAGGGGTAAGACTTGTAGAATAAACAATTGGGGCCAGTGGAACAACAGCCTGCGACAAATCAGTGGCCATACATAGCCATAGCATGTCAAGTTGCCAAGTAGCACCATTGTTTTTTGATGATTTTGTAATGAGGATTTCAGTACGAAATTAATTGGATTGCTTTAAAAAAAGAACATTATTTCCGGTTAAGATGTTCCCTCATGAACCATTGTAGTTGCAATTGGATGTTGCAACATGACACCAATGCTTGCAACTACCATAGGTATTGCAACTACAGGAAACCCCCCATATGTAATGCTTCATTTCTATCACCCCAGGCCTGGTAGTTGCACAGTTGGCTGTGCACCCAAGCCCGCCCATCGCCAGTGTTGGCACCTGGAGACGCTGGAGAGCTGAGGGCGGCCCTCTGGCCAAATGTGAAACAATCCACGGTAATCAAGCATGGCTAGCTGGGAAACTTTGTAAAATTGAGTTTTGTCGGGACCATTCATCTATTATTATTGTATAATAAATTAATGCAGATTTTCCAGCAAGCCATGCTTGATTGCGGGAGGGTATCTGATATATTGCATGATATGCCTGATGCTTCGGCATAAAGTCGTGAGTTTTTGTTGACGGGGTCCGCAAGTCTGGCTTGAAATCACCATGGCTTGATGGGATGACTGGATGACCATCACATCTGTAGCAGCTGGGATTTCCAGCTGATTTCACAGCTGATTTCACCCCATGCTTTTCATGCAGCTTGCCATAAAAAAGACATCAGCCTGAGATCCTGATAACGAAAAACGTAGAAAATACCACAAGAATCTGAGGCAACTGGCGTCATCATTCCACGCAATTTCAGAAATCAACAATTTAACCATGTAGTCCAAAACAAAAGCCAGGCAAAAATAAGCCATAACATGCCATAACATAACCATCATTTCTGGATTCATTAAGATTATGTCACAGTGTCCCCATATTTGCTGGCTATATTATATATCCCGTGATTTCAAACGACAAGAATCAACAAGTCACTGGCTTCGGACTCTCGCCAAGCTGCTCCAGGATTCTCGTAGAACTTCACTGGGCACCAGTCTGAACAGTTGGTCACCTTCGGCATCGCCCAGCGTGCAGCGGCCGTTGCAACGCAAGCGCCCACCCGAAGGATGGCGCAGTGACACCCAGCCACCGTCTGCAGGGGAGATGTGCTGGTTGGTGTTGGTTAGTGGTGTTTCTCTGGGAACCTCAAAGATTTGTTTTATCATTTTTATCATAGAAACAGAAGGAATATGGTGTGAAGCATATTCCTGCCATATTTCTGGGTGCCATTGTCTTCAAGAAGTGCTGTAGACCGTTTTCGGCGCGGCCTTCCTTTGTGATGTTGAACAGCACCCCAGTTTCCTAGGTGGAACTGGCCAGCGGCGAGCAACCCAAGAAGATGATGGAAACTCATTGAAAAACTCATGTGGTGAACCGATGAAGCCAATTATTTTCAATCAACCCATCTCAACTTTGGATTTACTGTTGGAGACACCCCTAGTAGGCGTACCTTAGAAGAAACACAAATGGTGATATAGTGCTAAGTACTGGGTCTGGTTCAGTCTATCAGTATCATGTGCTTGGGAAACTCTTTTGTAGCTACCCAATGCTCCCCATCTACTAGGGCAATATATGGGAAATATAAAGGTATACGGATAGCCCTAGCTCTTTACCGCTTCCTCTGTTCACCGATAGAAGATGGTAGTAGTATTGCAGGTACCACATTTCCCATCAGTCTGCTCCACCTTCGCTGCATCTGAGACTCCCGATTGCCACTAGCTTCCAGGGAACCCCGAGCGCCTTCCGCAGTGACGTAGTGGCCTGAAGGGCCACATGCTGCGAGATTGTTATGTCCAGCCTATTTGGATGTATTTGGGGGGCTTAGAAAATCAACACTTGAACAAAGAAAGTACTGAACCACACTTAACCAATCCGAACCCACTTAGTTTTCTATCAAAAAGTCAAATGAAATCGCCATAAGCGTCCATCAAACAGTCAAAGATGAACAAAACCAAAAAAAGCGAGCAGTGTTGTATATATAATTAATTTTGGTGGGTTAATTTTCCCGGATTCCAGGAATGGATGATGATAGTCCATATATTTGATAGAGATACCCTGGAGAAAACAAAAAAATCGATTCGGAAAACCCATATGGTTTCCCCTTAGGAAATTCATCGACAAATGGGGCTCGGTTTCCATATCTTGTACGGTTTTTCTGCAAACATGCGGATTTGATGTTTTTCCATAGGTTTTTCAGTCAATGATTGGTGCTTCAACAGATTGATCAATGGATTGGTATACGAAGTGGTACTTTAGGCTATACCTCCGGGAAGGTTTTCTTTGGCCCGACCATTTCAACATCCAGAATCCCAGGGTGCCGGGCCGTCGGAACTGCGCAAGCGACTCGCGTGCGGCGAATGCGGCTCTAGCACCTGGGCTGATGCTCCATGGTGCTGGAAGATTGTAGCAACATTTGGATACATGTGGGCCATTGTTGGGGTAAATGTTGGTCAATATTCCGTAAGTGGAGCGCATGGGAATGGGTATATAATTAATAAAAGGGAAGATCATCTATAGACTATAAACGGGAAACATCATCCATAAATGCATATAAATGACGATTTTCAATTGCCATGTTTGATTGCCAGAGGGCATGCTACAGTTTCAAGCAGAAACTCGGATCACGAGATGTCGAACTTAACAAAAACTGGGGATTTGACATGCCAACGCGACGAGAATGGGGATGAATGGGGATTTACCGATCCATCTTGGTCTGATGACTTTCTGGGCTGATAAGGTTTCTGTTGGTGTACAACTGGCTAAGGATTTAGCCTCTGGAAATTCTACCTGGTGGAAAAATAACGGAACATCACCCATGTGTATAGTTTAATGTTTAAACTTATATAAACTTCGATTTTTTAATGGGGGATTCTTCCCAGATTCTTCCCACATTCGCGGGTTTTTCCAGCCCACCACATCCCACCACCATCCACCCATCTGTCGCCAAAGTTTGACCAGGTTCACCGACGAGCGCCAAAGATGCCACGTAGTGGTCCTCCACCACCTCTGTCGCTGGGGTCACACTCTCCGTTTTAGCTGCTGGTGCTGAAACGGTGAAGCCAAATCAAAGGATGTTTTGTTGGGATTTGGTGGAGAAAACTCAGGACAACCACCCAGACCTTTTAGATAATATGCATATATATATATATATATATATTTATACACACTGTATACTGTCCCGATTAACCTGCCATGTGGTGTGATCAAATGCTTAGATGTGTGAACTATGTTTGTTCAACTGCTTTATGGATCTTTCGGGTATCGTCTCTGAACCCCAATTCTCCAGGGAACCACTTCATGCTCTTTGCCGGTAGCCAGAATTCGACCACGCGGGTCTTGTAGCAAAACACCTGAGTTCTTTTTTGGATCACGCTGCGACGTGACCGATCTCGCAACATTCCCATATGATTCATCATATGATCTCAATTCTGATGCCATGATGCTTGTCGTTCAAGCCACGCAGATCAAATCCACAGGATGTGACTTTGAAACCGAAGCTCTAAGAATGCATGGCTGCCCAAACCGTATGTTTCAGATGTGGCCACACCCTGGGGCCGGTCTCCAGACATCATTCCATGACCAGTGGGATGTTAGTGTTTGGAGCTCTATTGTTTGCTGGCTTTGAAATTTGGCCAAGATTCCATCATCTGGGGGTCCAGAATCTGCTGACCTGTAAATCGATGCACAGCATGACTGGTGCTTTTCACAATTGGAGTGCCGAAGCTACAAGCTGATGTTGTGTAGCAAGCAACAGCTGATGCCAGAACTGATTTTATTTCGCTGTGTCACCCGATTCTAAGATACGTTTCTGAAATGATTCCAGCATCCAGAAGCAAACTAGTAGGGATCGGGGTCTTCAACTTCATATCATGCATCTTAATACATCTTCAGCAGGGCTCAAAATCACTTGACCCCTCCGAAAGCGGTCAAGATCCAACATGCTCAACATGCTTTTGCTTCCGTGGCCATCTGCATATGTTCAAACATGTCCACATGGCTCTTTGTCAAGTCATTGGGCGCCCAAGCATTTTTTAAGAACCATATGATGGTTGAACACCAAACCATAATTTTCCCATGGTTTGTTTCTCTCATGTTTTTTTCCCATGTCTTTTTCCAACAAAAACCTGAAGCATATTGAAGCCATCCCCAGGCGCACCTTCGAAGCGCCTTCAACGACGTGCAGTTCCACACTTCGCAGCGTTGCAGTCGGAAGACCCAGCTATTGCCCAGCTCCTCTCGGGCACCTGAAAAATCCCGAAGCAGTTCGAGAAATGGTGGACACTTTTTGGAGCAGTTAGAATTTATACCAGCCATACCACTCTCCATATATTGTATACTGTATATATATATATGTGTGTGTATGTGTAGGTAAGTAACTCTTTGAACACATCTCTTTGGGGGGGTACTATGCATATATATATATACACTGTCATCTGAACATGTGTTACCCTCAGGGAAGGATGGATGTGGTTATGTGTCTATGACCATCCAGGGGTGTCCAAGGGTGGAATAGAAAGTGTAAACCATCAAGCAGGTCTTTTAGCTCTCAGCAGTTCTTCTGGGCATCAGTCGGCCTGCAAACTTCTCTGAGAAACTGAAACCACACCTCAATCATCCAAACCACTGAATTTGCAAACTATCCTCCTGCACATGTAATTAATCGCGCGATGTCAGACTTCCTACCTGAATGTGCATCCCACTTACTAAGTGCTGAATATCGCTATACGGGCCCAATATATACTTGTGGAATAGTCCATGATATGAGTACCTAAAGCTTCAAGAACCTATGAAAACGTAGGTCCACTCAAAAAAGCCAGGGTTTCGAAACAAGACCCGGGGTTTCGAAAAAACACGGGTTTTCCAAATTCTGGAAAATCATAAAAATGCTGTTATTTCTCATGACAATGGTTTTCTTCCTCATGTGCGTAGCCTTTCTCCCATCACCTCTGGTGCTGCTACCCTCTTGCGACTAATGTTTTCTCTTTCAACCTTTCAAGTAACCTTTGCTGTTATAATGATGTTATATACCCGCTTAGCACATACAACTCCATGTTTCACACTTTCAAATGGCTCTCGGGCTAGGGCACGTTCCAAGCATAGCCTTCGCGCGGTGGTCTCTTGCCCCAAGTCGTTCAAACCAAACTGCGGACCTTCCTGCGGCATGTTTTTTTTCCGATTTCCCCGGGGTTAGGGAGACTAAATCCCAGACTTGGTCCCTTGGGGAAGTTTTCAGGGGAAAAAAAAAGGCATGTTTTTTGAACCACCAGTAAATTGACACACGGAAAACCCACCGTTTCTTATTCCTGGCGGAACCTATGGATTTCCATCTGTTAATTTACCATGCAGGGTTTGCAGTAGATGTTCCCTTCACATTCCTTCACCCCAATCCTGACCTCAAAAGGTGAGACGTTTCTTTCTTAATATCCAGGTCTTGAAGATATTATTCCATTATATCCGTTTTGTATCCATATTATACCAAATACCTGTTGATGGTTGACTTCCCAACACCTGAGACTCAGAAGGTGGATAAGCAAAATATAGCAAATCAAATGACCTCCAGTAAACTAAGCTTCATTGGTTTTCCTGGGGAAATCTACAGGAAACCCATGGCTTTTACCATGGTTTTACCATGAAATCTGCTGGTTTCCTGCAGATTTTCCCAGGAAAACGGCGTAGCTGGGCCTCTACGAAGATTCGCCGGCAGCCGGGTTTCTCCACCAAAGGAGCCAGGTAGCAGTTGGGCATCGCAGCTAAAGGGCCTAATCTCGAAACAATCGCCGTCCCGGGGAGCGGGGCATAGGTATGATATAACTTTTGTTCATTGTACACACACACATATATATATATATATTTGTTTGATTAGTTAAATTGTATCTTTATCTTGAACTACTATTCCTCCATTTGGGCAAAAACAAATGGATGTCTGGTGGGTACTCAACCCAATGACCCAGAACATCTGCAAGGTTTCCTCCGGTCATCTCCCCACAGTAGCTCCCCACAGTCGGCATTCCATGCTTCAAGAAGTCGAGTCCCACAATGGGTTTCAGGGCCGTCGGTTCTTGGACACAACTTCTTCTGATTGGTGGTTTTAACCATATTGAAAACTATGAAAGTCAGTTGGGATGATTATTCCCAATATAGCCAATATATTATGGAACATAAAACATGTTTGAAACCACCAACCAGTTCTTATTGTGACATATTGTAACCAAGAACGCATGACCAACATATGATGCGTGTCCTGCCAAATGGTACATGTCATTTCTTTGCATGCAGATACACAAGCATTCACATATGCACATGGTTTAACTATAATGACAGGATACAGTAAGAAATGTAAGTACTATAAGAAGGTCCCAGTTCCCCTTGATGGCATCACCACATCATGACCAAGGTATAACCATCCCCCCTCACCGCAACGCACAAAAAACATATACCATATATGCACATGAAACACATCAAACGTGCCTTGCCTGATGCTTGAAAATGGAAGTCCACGTGCCGAAACCGTGCTGTCGCAGTTCTCAGTTGGACAACGCGCTCATGTTCAATAGAAAACCGGTTCAGCACAAGACTTGCTTGGGAAGAAACAAGTTGTTGGAATATTGTTACATAATGTCAGCTCCAACCAGGGAGCTCCGTACAACCACCAGTTTTTGCTTGATGCTGATCTTTGTAAGTATCCGGCTAATCAAGCAGCGGAGTCTAAATATGGAGTCGACATGCGTCAAGAATCATGAAGCAAGAAATCATAACAACTCCACATTCCTGCATTGCATGCCTGGGTTGGCTCAAAATTGTTCCCCTCCTGTGCCTAGAAATCTGCCTTTGAGGATACAGTAAATCCCGATGATGAAGCATCAATGAGAATACAAAAACCTCCTGCCAGGAGACGGCTTGGCTGATCCAAGAGACATGAACAGCAAGGCATTCTAAAGGCATTTCAAAATTTCAAGCCCTTCCCCGACCATGCAAGATCATGTTAACTTCAGCCAAGCATCGTGGTAAGGGTGTCGGTGTGGGTGGTTCCAGTTGCTGTGCTTGTGCTGCTTATCCTGCTGGTCGTGCTGCTAGTGCTGGTCGTGCCAGTGCTTGTAGTGCTGGTCAGGCTGGTGATGCTGGTGGTGCTGGCGGTGATGGTGCTGCTAACGCTGCTGACGGTGCTGACGGTGCTGGTGGTGCTGGCGGTGCTGGTGATGATTGTGGTGGTTGTGGTGGTTGTGGTGGTTGTGGTGGTTGTGGTTGTGGTGGTGCTTGTGCTGGCACTGGCAGTAGTGCTGGTGTTGCTGGTAGGAGTGGTGAGAGTGGCGGTGCTAGTGTTGCCGACCGCACTGGTGGTGCTCATGGCGCTCGTCGTAGTGCTTGTGGTGCTGCTGCTTGAATTTGTGTTTCTGCTGGTGGTAGTGATGGTGGCGGCGGTGGTGGCGGCGGTGGTGATGGTGGTGGTGGTGGTGGTTGTTGTTGCCCCCTTCCTGCTGCTAATGGTAGTTGCTTGCCACCCGGTGGTTTCAGTGGCGCTGGTCGAGAGGTTCTCTGCTGGGTTGGTGACTGCAAACGACCAGGACAGGGTGGTGCTGCTTGACACAGTGGTGGAATTCATCATGATTTCATCGGCCACATATCTTGTGGTGCTTGTCCTTGTGGTGCTTCGACCGGCAGGGCCAGTGGTGTTGGCTTCAGCGAGAAAGTGGGTGGTCACTAGAGTTGTCAGGGTGACGTTGGAGTAACCTGCGTCCAGCGACGTGGATCTGACGCACCCATTGATATTAAGGCATGTATTGGCGATGTTCTCCACATGCAATGACCAACCAGAATCATCCAGAATCTACCAGTTGCTACATATCCCGCATATTCAAACAAATGGTTCATGGGTTGGTTAGCGGGAAATCTTGAGGCAACTACGATTTTGAGCACTGAACAAAGAGTTTTCCTGCCTTCATGCCATGCAATTCCATCCTGGAATTTGTATATAAATATTCTCATCCAACCATTTCGTGGTGTTTTCCTCGCAAAGCAGGTCGCACCTTGGATCTCCGTGAGGTTCCCTTCAGAGCTGTTCATCTGGAGAATCAGTTCCATTGCCTGTGCCAAGGAAAGCTTCAACATTTTGCTTGTTTTTAACTAGGCACACAATCGGCGCCATGTTGGTATCAAAAGCCTCAGCCGAAACATTGGGTTGACCACATGAATCCACATAATCCCTTCTCCTGACAAGTCCTGACAAGTTGCAGCCTCAGATTCATCCGCACTCAGATTCTCTCCATCCGTGTCATTGGAAGCGTTCTGGTCTGAAGTGTTCCACCAATCCACATCGTCCGTCTCATTCCATGGCGGTGCACGAGATGAGTCCAGCCTCAAACCACCGTGGCTACCAAAGTGCCTTACAAATACCAAGTCTCAAAAAAAATCCTGCTTGAAAACCCATTGGTTTCTGACTCTGTTGGGCATGATGCTCTCTACTCTCTATCTCTCTATCTCTCTATCTCTCTATCTCTCTATCTCTCTATATCTCTATCTATCTCTCTCTCTATCTCTCTATCTCTATATCTCTCTATCTATCTATCTATCTATCTATCTATTTATCGATTTATCTATCTATCTATCTATCTATCTATCTCTCTCTCTATCTCTCTATATTTCTATCTCTCTATCTCTCTATATCTCTATCTCTCTAAAAATCTATCTATCTATCTATCTATCTATCTGTGTATCTATCTATCTATCTATGTATCTATCTATATATCTATCCATCTATCTATCTATCTATCTATCGATCGATCTATCTATCTATCTATCTATATCTCTATCTATCTATCTCTCTCTCTCTCTATCTCGTTATATCTCTATCTCTCTATCGCTCTATCTCTCTCTCTCTATCTATCTATCTCTCTATCTTTCTATCTATCTATCTATGTCTATATCTCTCTCCATCTCTCCATCTCTCTATATCTCTATCTCTCTATCTCTCTATCTCTCTATCTCTCTATCAAATCTATCAAATATATCTATCTATGTATCTATGTAATTATCTATCTATCTATCTATCTATCTATCTACAGTATGTATCTATTTATTTTGTTCTATCTCGTTATATCTCTATCTATCTATCTATCTGTCTGTCTATCTATCTATCTATCTTTCTTTCTTTCTCTCTATCTCTCTATCTCTCTATCTCTATATCTCTCTACCAAATCTATCAAATATATCTATCTATGTATTTATCTATCTGTTTATTTATCTATTTATCTATCTATCTCTCTATCTCTCTCTCTATCTCTCTATCTATCTATCTATATATCTCTCTATCTATCTATCTCTCTATCTCTGTATCTATCTATCTATCTATCTCTCTCTCTCTCTCTCTCTCTCCCTCTCTCCCTCTCTCTATCTCTCTATCTCTCTATCTCTCTATCTCTCTATCTCTCTATCTCTCTATCTCTCTATCTCTGTATCTCTCTATCTCTGTATCTCTCTCTCCCTCTCTCTATCTCTCTATCTCTCTATCTCTCTATCTCTCTATCTCTCTATCTCTCTATCTCTCTATCTCTGTATCTCTCTATCTCTCTATCTCTCTATCTCTCTATCTCTCTATCTATCTATCTATCTAACTAATCTATCTATCTATCTATCTATCTATCTATCT
>Ga0126342_10005473_pt1 | contig 22170 bp, 17 predicted proteins | sample Cyp1metagenome_FD_92528 | JGI IMG/M metagenome (GOLD analysis project Ga0126342, IMG submission 92528) | Coral microbial communities from Lord Howe Island, Old Settlement Bay, Australia - Cyphastrea 1 metagenome | ecosystem: Host-associated > Invertebrates > Cnidaria > Coral ...
ATATATATATATATGTATTATTATGTATGTATGCACTCACCCTGTAGATATAATAGACTATGGAATTTTCAAAGATCTTGCCATTTTTTTTCACATTTCCATGTTCTATCTACTTCAGGATGACAAAAGAACATAATTACAAGTACGTGCACGCAGCATAATCCGAAATCCAATGGTTTTTGTGCTACTAGCAATAAATAGTCATTCGACGATCAAGCATTGGTTTCTAGCGACCAAACATGGTAAACGTTCTAGATTGAGAGATCCACCACTCATTTCATAGTTCAAATCCTGAAAAAAAATCCTCAGTTTTGCTAGTGAAAAGCTTCATTTTTCTTGATCCCTGCTCAAAAAATCCCGGACGTCCTTCGTCAAACCCTTGGAGGTGGTGGGCTTGAAGAAAGCCTTAGAGCTGATGGCTCCCAAGGAGCGCAGCCTTCATCCCGGGGACGGGGATCATCCACGGCGACTGAAGCGGTGCCCACATGGGGATTCCACGGCTGGCGGCCGGTGTTTAACTTGAGGCATTTATGCGGTGAACATGGAAAAATATGGGAATTTATGATTATATATATATAATAATATATATATATATATCTAATATTATCTGGATGAATTAGAATGACCTCACGTCGTTTTCCGTCACTGGAATGATGGTTTTTGTCATAGGAATCATCCCCAAATGGAATGCAGCGATGAGCCACTTTTTTCGGGCGAAAACAAACCCACTGTTAGAGCCTACTATTTTTTCGATGCAATCTGGTTATAAGCCACTTCTCTTGCTGGTTCTGGTGAAATATCCATATACCATCTGGTTATTTAACATAGCCATGGAAAATCACCATTTTTAATAGGTAAACCATCTATAAATGGGCCATTTTCCATGGCTATGTTAAATAACCAGAGGGTACATAGCTTTTATGCTATGTTTTTCCAATTTTGCTCAGGAAACATCACTCTTTTAGGACGGGATTTCGCACAGGATGTGCCAATGGACAGTGAAGCACTATCCAGCACGGCGTATCCCTCCAGTGAACGAGCTGGTGCCTCGATGTTCAATGGGAGCCCAGTGGCCACGATGGTAATCCCTGGTGGCTCTGGAGTTTGGGGAGCCAAGTCATACATCACCTGGTCCCATGGTTTCGAGGTATAGGGACTTCACCAACCAAAATCGGATTTTGTAGGATGGGGATAGAATGGGATAACCCTTGTGGTTTGGGTATTGGTCAAGCTAAAAAAAAGGTACCCCCTTTTGCACTGGCTAAGTGGGGCTTCGCCGAGTGCGGGAAACGCTGGGGTTGAAGATGTTTTAAGCGTCAAAAACGCTGGGATTTCAGCGGTATATACGATGGAATGCATGGGATTGAACTGAGAAAACATGGACATTTTCCTCTGAGTTGGTCCATACTGAATACACCCAGTTGCGCCATTTGAATAGGGAACTTGATGATCAACGATAGGAATGTTGGGTACCTCATTTTCAGGACTCATCTATAGTTATAACTACATCACCGAAAAAAATGCGACGGCCCACTCACCCTAGTTGCAACTGGGAAAAAAACCTCCAAAATCTAAATCCCACTATATATCCCACTATACATGACATTCTAAATCTATCCCATTCTGACGTTATGTCTATCATCCGTGGATATAGGGGTATATGCTATATATGAGTAAAAACTCTGGGGTTGCCTAAGACAATTGGCACGATGGGGCTACAAGAATTAGAGATAGGGGGATTGAACCGTTCACAAAATTGTGAGGAACATTGAAGATACAGTGATTGAACAATCAACAAGAACGATAATCTCTCTCTCTCTCTCTATATATATATATATATATGGAGGTTTCCGAAAACAGGGGTACCCCTAAATAATCCATTATATGAGGATTTTTCATGAAATAAACCATCCAGCTATTGGGGATCCCCCATGACTATGGAAACCCCTCAAGATGCCTTCATGAACGTCACCGGGATTGATCCCAAAAACCCAGAGATTGATTGTGACCTCCCGGCAAGAACAGAACAGGCCTGGGATTGGCTATACCCTTTGGTTATTTAACATAGCTGTGGTAGATGGCCCATTTGTAGATGATAAAACTGATGATTTACCCATCGAAAATGGTGATTTCCCATAGCTATGTTAAATAGCCAGAGGGTAAGCCATCCCAACTCGCAGGTTGGAAATGGGTTTGTATGAAAATATTTGGTACCCCATTGTATCCATTGATTAAAAATCATTATCCCTCTTAAAATAGTCATTTGAGGATATACCCCATTTTCAGACACACCCCAATGGGGTATAGCCCAGTATAAGCAAGCACAATGTGACTTCACCAACAAACAATAAGACTATCATGGTGATTTTTCTTAAAATTTCATGACATTTGGGTGAGTCTATTTTTTTTTTTTAGGCCGTTGGTGGTATACCCCGAAAGTGCTCCTGAAGAGACTACGTGACAGCTGTTCATTGAACAGCGAACACCAGGAGCGAAAAAATGTGTGGGATGAGCTGGAATGATACTTACCCTCTGGTAAACTAACATAACTATGGAAAATCACCATTTTTAATGGGACAACTCACTATAAATCACCATTTTCAATAGCTATGTTAGTTTACCAGAGGGTACATATCATAGATAAATGTATGCTTGGTGATTTATGATCCATTGGATACGTATCACCAACCATATGGGATCATCAATACATAAAAGTTGGTGGATTAAATGATTAAACATATCATAGACGGGATTGTAGTCACCAACAAATGGATGTTGAAACCGGAAAATCATGCAGGAAAGGTTAGATTTATCTAGTTTTCTCCATCTTTTTGGATGTTGCCATACCCGAAGAATATTGAACCATTTGAAATGTGAGTGGATAAATATGGCGGGATATGGGCAATATATGTTAAGTTCCACTCAGTGACTTGGATGTGCATTCCCAATCAGTAAGTGGTTAGAATACCAACAGTGTATATACATTCACATATATATATATGCATATGAGATGTACATGGAATATTCCATTTATGTGTGACTTTATCACAGCAGTCCTTGCACGGGGATACTTTTTTGTCCATTTTGGGAGATGCCGCGTGGATTTTTGTATCAACCGGGGAGATCTAGGAACATGCTGAAGATCCAGAGATGGAAGAAAAATAGGAGAAACGCATGGTGGCCACTTTCGGGTTTTCAACGTTTAGAAAAGATGTGGGAAAACCCCCATACATGGGGAAAGCGCAAAGCCGACAATGATCTACGAATGGTGCTTTTTTCCACATGTTTTGTAGCATTCTCAATGACGGGCTCCTACCAGTGAGTTTTTGTCGGGAAATCCAGCATTTAGTTCGATGAGTTTTCCATTTCGATGCTTATTTCGTGCGGGTATATTTAGAGCTTTACCATCCGGTAAAGATACAATCATTTTTGTAACATCCAGAAGAATTTTATATAGATCATTTCAAAGCCATGTCAGTTTACCAGACAGCACAAGCTATTAAGAAATGATTTCATCCATTTCATCCCCGAACATCTTAGATACCCATGCAAAATTCTTGCAGATGACTTCCCATCCCATGCAAAATTCACCAGTGGATTTAGCCTATGTTCAGGCAAACCTATACCTTCCAGGAATGGCATTCCATGGCAAGAAAATCCGGGATTTGGTTCAATAATTTTCCCAGCTTTTTCACCCTCCATGGCTACAGGATGGCCCCCCGATAGCGTTCAGTTGCCTAAAAAAAGTGGCTGAATTCTATGGTTTATGGCAGATATAAGGAACTTCTACTGTAGTTCATGGGGGCTATTTCATGGTTCATAAATTTATAAACCAACAAACAGAACTGGTTTCCCAATCCTGTAGGCCTTTCGGGATTTCCCATTCCCAGAGGCTTTCGACCTTTCCCACCTCTTGGATGGTCCAAAAAACCCCAGCGGAGGATCAAATTGACCTGGCCTGCGGCAGTTTGGTCGCGAAGATCTCACACAATGTTTGATGAATGGCGTAAATAACCATATATAACAATATGTATGACCATGTATAACCATCTATAACCATGTATAACCATATATATATATAACCATATATAACCATGTATAACCATATCCCTGGTTCTTCGCAACCCCAAAACGAGGTCTTTGTTGATCCCGCTGGAAATTCTGTCAAAAAAAGGATTTTGATGCCCGTAGAAACCACGTAATTTTTATTTTGACCGCTTACAGAACGAAACCTTGAAACCAACACCCCGGAGGTTTTTTCAAAAGGACATCCAATGACGCTGGAAATTCTACTGTGGCTTCTCAAGCCATGACTTCCTTTGGTTGGACGGTCTTTTGCACCAGTGCAGGAACTCTTATGCTTTGGCCACAAAATGGGAATATATATATATATATATAGAATGATGAAGAATATAGATACATATTATATAAATCTATTTCAATCCATGTTTTTCTTGTCGGAGTTTCTAATTCTTGGTTGCTTTGTGCAGGGCCAGCCATCAAACACTCTGCGCAGCCGAACCGAGATTCGCCCCGGCATTCCCACGAAGCACAGGCTGACCCAGCTGATGTCAATTGAGGAGAAGTGGATTGATTCCCCCACCAGCCATCAAAATTGGATATGAAGTGACAATATATGATAATATAATATGACAATTTATAATATATAATGATCATATGAATCAAGTGGATAATATATGATCCAATATGAATGGAAAACCACTATGGACAAATCATGGTTTCGCCAGCCACAGAGGATTTGCCAACTATGAATGCAGTTTCGAACACCCAAGGGATTGGTTGCACTATCGAGTGAAATACCATGGTGTTGACCTTCAAATATGTCAGAGTTTCCGGTCGAATTGTCCTTCAACTCTGGGACCAACGGACCCCCAAATGCCTTCAGACAAACTCGGATTTGGGCAGTTATGGCTTAGGATGTACCACATGTATGGCATTGCATTGGAACCGCATCAAGACTGATAGCTGTGGTACTGCCAAAGAAATGAACCTCTGGCACAGAAGGATTGAAGCCAAATCCACAAGCCATCCAGGGTAAGACCAGTGGATGGGATGACTAAGTGGTGAATGGAGAGAGCTAACGAGCTGAGTGATTTGGGTCTCCATATTCCCCAGCCACGGGGAGCCAGCCAGTTTGAGCTACAAATTGAGTTTCCGTACCACTGAAGTTGGTATGTCCCAACCGTGTTTTTTTTTGGATGCCCAATTTTATCCCGTAGCCAGAGCCAACAAGAACGCAGCAAGCAGAGAAAACAGTATTGAACGCTTCTCTATATATATTTTTTTGAGCACATGTCTGCTGCGACAAGGCTGGTTTGTTTGGTTTGTTTCCGTAACCTGCTGACCCCACAGTGACGCCAATTCTGTAACCTCAAAGAGCTTGGCGACCGGGATGCCTGGGTCGTGCATCCGGAACGGAGGAGATTACCCAGGCGACGCAGAAACCGCAGAAAAAGGAGAATCCAGTAGAAATGGCTTGGAAATCTTCCCATTGACTTGCGAAAACATGGTGATTTCATAAATTTTAAATGGGAACACCCCTAGAAATGGAGGTTTTAATGGGAACATCCTCTATGAATAGAGGTTTTGATTGGACAATGATCTAGACATTTCGAAATTTTCCAGTGCCATGTTTGACTACCGGAGGGTATGTACATAATCCTGTTCAAAACACCGTTTGGATTCAGTCATTAGTAAAGCCTATGGCCTACAACTATAATCATCATTTGATTATATTTCAGCAGCCACAGCGGGTTCCCAAGCAAGTGCACTAGTTGCTACAGACTGATACGCATGGGTTTGGCTTCTCATGTTCAGTATCTTCGGCTATGTTCTGGCTGCTTATCTATGTATTACCCTCTGGTAATTTAACATAGCTATGGAAAATCACCATTTTCAATGGGAAAATCCACTATAAATGGTCATTTTCAATAGCTATTTTGACATAACCAGAGGGTATATATATACAGTAAACTAGCAAAGTCATGAAGAATTCCGCCTGAAATCCGGCTCATTTCCACTCAAAAACATGGATTTCCATAGCAATCTCAATTAATGAACCACACTATGTATATATATATATATATGTATGTATAATTATATACACAGAGATAACTATATACCTGACTAAAATTGATTTAGTTAGTATTGTCCATATCTTATACACATTGATAATTATAGTATAGTATTATACAAAAAAGGAATTATAGAAACCATACTATACTAACACATATTATACTATACTAATGTCAACCCTGGATTAATAAACCCCAAACGGCTGGTTAATTGGGGGGGTACCATTTAAGTATTGGATTATGACTATTGGAGGAGTACCCCCCTAATTAATAAACATTAATAAACCATGGTTTATTAATCCGGGGTTGACATTATATAGTATATATAGTTATAGTATGTTATAGTTACTTATATAATCCCAATCAACTATACTAATTATTGCTTGTATTCCTGGTGGTTTCTGCTTTGCGTCGCCACTTGCTTTAAGTACGGCGGTGAAACCGCCAAAACTTCGCTGCGCTGCCCTGGAGCCCAGGGGCGCAGTGCACTGTGAGCACGTCGATCTGTGGATTTCTATGGACGTAGATGTAGATATAGATGGAGAGATAGATAGAGATATAGATGTAGATATAGATCGATATATCAATAAGAATATAGATATAGATATCTGAAATTGTAGAACAATGTAAAAGTATACACATATACCCATTGTGTGTATATATATATATGTGTTGATGCTCACTTTTGTCACATATGTATATATATATGCCTATATATGCCTATATATGCCTATATATGCCATATATAGATATATGCATATATAACCAGCAAGAACGTCAGGGCGTTTTCTGTAAGTATCGAAGATTGGCCATGATATGAAGAGTTCAGCAACAAAGCTGGTGAAGATTTGCCGTTGGAACCACAGAGGAAACGTTGGTGGTTGATATGTGCCCTACCCATCAACCGTTGTCATTGGGGGGGTCAGGGGTCACCCCTATCATTCCCGGAAGGATTGGGTTCAGATCAAACTTTCCCCGTTTTTTTGGATAGTGCCTGACGGATCTGACGGTGACCCACTATGATGGTTGGGTTTGTAAAAGGCTGATCAACCACCAAGAGCTACGTTGAAAAGGATCTATGAAGACTTGTTAATCGTCTATTATTGGGGAGTCACCGAACCAAGGAAGTTGAAACCGCTGACTTTCCTTTTGCAACAAACAGAGGAGTCGCTTTGGCATGCAATTCACACCATCATTGAATCATATGGGGATGGGTCAAAACCCTGGTACCTAGTGAACCCCAAAATGGGTAAATGGATGTTCATCCCACTAAAAATGTATCTATAGGTATTGACCCATACCCATATGGCTATGCCCGGCACAACACGGTAGGGGTTTCTTGACGTCGAGCGACCTCGACGTGCTCATTGCTCTGGTCATTTTTCGAGTTAGCGGATTCCCAAGAGCGCACGAGTCACAGTTGTCTGATGGAAATCAAGCCCAGTGAAAAATCGGCTTGAAAGGGAACATAGGGAGTCAATGGCTCAATAACAGTCACAAAAAAATTGAACAATGCTATATATTCACTTAAATGTATCAATACATTGTTCATCATTCTTCACATGATTAACCATTCATCATTTACATGATGGAACCGGAATAGGAGAGTGAAACACCATGTTTCATAGTGAATGACGGCAGCAAAAATCCACCCATTGCATGCTCACTGGCTTGGTTGGTCTTGGTTGAAGGAACCAGTTGACCAGGATTAATGTCCATCCCATGGTGTAAAGCATGGAGAAAACACACATCTTTGTGCGCATGCAGTGTTTTGGGAAAACCTCAAGCCTTTCTGGTGAATACGTAAATTGAATCATGTGGTAAACTGGATTATAAATCATTTCGATTATCACAATGGGTAGTTCGAACCTTCCCAAGCGGGTAGGTTTATGGCGGTGAATCTCACATTTGAAAGTAGGGATTTTGAGTCCGCCTAAATCCTACTGTAGCTTCGCGTTGAACATGGACCCACGTACACTGAAGCTTTTCAAGCGCCGGAAACCGCTCGACTCTCTCGCCAGCGTCTTGCCCCACGCGCAATCGAAGAATCAGGGCTTGGCAGGGCGTAACTGGTTTGAACCCTCTAGCCATGGAGAGACTGGTTTGATCAAGGTCGGGAGTGGAAGCAACATGTGGTTCTTAGACCAACAAGCTAGAAATGAACAATGAACATGTGTTTCTTGGTTTTAGGGTACAAAAACGATGGTTTCCTGTAGATTTTCCCTCAAACCAATACATCCAATAGATCGACATGTCTGTGTTTGTGGACATAGCTAGTGGTTTTACACCCTGGCAAGTCTCGCTAGCTGAGCAATGATAAGAGAAAAAATCGAACCCATCACCAGTTTGGGTGATCTTTTTCAGACTCGCAGGACAGGAACGATACCCGATGCCACGACACATTCCCAAGGAAGACTTCAAATCTGAGAATGATTTGCTGAGTTCATTAACTATAGAAATATCACTTAAAAACCATTATCAACCTTGCCCCTGAAGCTTTGATATGACTCTTGAAGATCTAGAGATTTCAACCGAAAAAAATCCATGGCTTCATTATAATTTCATCATTTATGGCCGATTCTATGGAGGTCTATAAACAAAATATTCAAAGACGGCCCCACTGAATCACATTTAGAATGTCAAGTTGGTTCTATATTCCCATCATACATTCCCCTTTATATATCTTTTATATCCTTATAATATCACCACACTTGTATGGTGAGTCATATAGCCCCATGATATCCCCATATTAGTTGCTCAGATCACCATAAATTGGTTGATTAAAATCCATAAACTCCCCATTGTATCCCCATTTCGCATCTCCATTTATACCATGATTTACTGGTTCATTTTCCAATTTTGGGATTTTGTTCAATATCCGGGTATACCCCTGACTCAATTGAATCCCATGATTTTGGCATCATCAACTCAACTCCATGTCTTGCTCCGTGACGCACATAAATCTCGGCCAACTTGACAACTTGACCGTTCGCAGCAACGCGAGAGGCGCGTTGGCTGCAGCAACTGGCCGTGGCTTCACCAAGCCGCAGTGAAAAGGACGAATCTTCGAAGATGGCACCATCCAGTTCCATTGATGAATGATGGGACATATACCCTCTGGTAAATTAACAGTTGGACCCTGAAAATCACCAATTTTTAGTGTAAACTAATCTTCCAAATCCTATCTGGCAGGGTCTATGTTAATTTACTGGAGGGTAATTTACCATCTGGTTATGACTAACATGACCATGGTATAGCCATGGCCCTAATCGAAATAGATAGTTTACCGAACTTAATAGCATGGTGATTTTCCATGGCTATGTCAGTCATAACCAGATGGTATATTCATTTACTGTATATTGGTTTATAATTGCATAGCATATTTATAGCTTACAGCAGAAGCTCTTCTTTCTGCGCGGCAAAGGTGACGGACGGGGACAGGGAAGGATGAGTCAAGATGGGCCTATTGGTAACCCGTTTCTGGGCCATTTACCCTCTGGTAAACGTTTACATAGCAATTGAAAATGGCCCAGTCGAAATAGTGGATTTTCCCATTAATAGCATGGTGGATCTTTCCATAGCTTTTTGTATGTTCACCAGAGGGTACCTGTTTCTTAAGTCCCAGTTTCGATCACTTACTGCGCAAAGATGGCAATTTTTCTGGTTTTTTGTAAGAGTCCCGTAGATCCCAATGAAAATTGCCTGGTGAATGCGCATTTGTGGTATGATATCCACAGTTTAAGGATAGTTCCCCCTACATTTGTTGGCAAAAAATCCAGTAACATCTGTATTTACTGTACATGATTTTACATGGAATATTTGTCTTGTATCTATCCCAGTTCTTGTTGCTTAGAATCTTAGAATCCACATTTTGTTCTTGGAATTCCAATTTTTCCGATGACCATGCCATACATCACCATATTTGCTGGCTAAAGTCACATCAAAACACAGAAACACATACTGGTTGGTGGCTACATTTTCATTTTTCCCATCATATTGGGAATGTCATCATCCCAACTGACGAACTCCATCATTTTCAGAGGGGTTCAAACCACCAAGCAGCATAGATCGATATGATCAATCTTCAGCATGTTGGTTCGAGAAATCTACCCTCTGGTAATTTGTTACATAGCTATTGAAAATGGCCCAGTCGAAATAGTGGATTTACCCATTAATAGCATTCTGATTTTCCATAGCAAACTGTTCAATTAGCAGAGGGTAGAGAAATCACCCCAAGGATGTCGGTGAACATCCCATTTGTTGCTGCTGAACGTCCCCCAAACATCGGCTCGGCTCGGGCCAACCGCCGAGGCCTTGGCGGCCGTTGTGGTGCAGTTGGCCACTGCCGATTTGCCGGTGCAGCCTCTGGGGCCCGTGGTGAACGACCGGGCGTTTTTTTTTTTAAAGCCATGAATCATGGGTTAACCATTTACTATAGTTATCTATAGTTTATATAGTTGAAGTATCACTGGTTTTTGGGTAAACCATTGTAAACCATTTGCTATAGTTTAAGATAGTTTACATATATAACCATTTACCATAGTTACTTATGGGCTTAAATATGGTTGATCGGCTTATAGATAAAGATATATATATGATTATGTATATACATATGTTTATATAATCATGCTGAAGTAGATAGAGTGAATATATCAACAATCTATCATAGAAAATATGGCTTTGGCTCCTGAAGATTTACGGGGAACAGCCTGAAATCCATTTGCGAATCAGCCAAGCATGCTGCGTATCAAGAACTCATTTTTTTTGGTATACTGTACTCCATTCTCAGACACATCCCTACAGGAAACAATGGGTACATATGGACAACATTGTAGAATGTATGAAAAGACATGCTGCTATGTCCGCAATGGTGTACTGTGCCGTAGGATACAGTAATATATGGCAACCATCTGGAAACCACGATAGATAAGTGGCAAAAAGTCAGCTGGGGATACGGCCACTCAACAGTTGTGCCACCGTAGAATCATGTGAGATCCATTTTTTCAGGTTCCATCTTAAAGGGTGTGTATTTGATGTTATATGGGGCCAAAAGTTGTCTAACATGATGAAACCTGTGGATTTTGACCAAACATGGCAGTATTTGAATGAATTGAACCTCTAAAGTTTTTTGAGATTTTTGTAGCCTCAGCCTGGGGTAGTTCAAAATATTTCGTTGGTAATTTTTTGGTCGTTTCTTGGTCATGGGTGGTTGGTTCTGTTGGGATTTACAGGGTCAAATCTGGAAATCTAAAGCTTACTGGTTGATGTCGGCATGGTTCATGCATTGCAATGGATTTCAAATGGACTTCTTCCCATTCAACCTTTGCAGTATAATGTGAGTAAAACAATTTCATAAACCAGTCATCAGCATTTTTATAGGTGGTATGGTTACGATTCCCAGTCATGGATGGTGTATGACATTGTTTTACACACATGGGTCATAGTATAGTCCTATATAAACCCACACGGGGCCTTGGGCAAAATCCGCCCTTGGGCTGGTTGGCTTAGGGCTGCCACACATCACCATCGATGGCTTTTGGAGTTGGGGAACCACCCCAAAATGACCAAACATTTCAAGTTAGTGAATCATGTTGATATAGATATATATATAGATAGAGTGCAATATCTTGCCCACATGGTTTAGTACTAACACACATTACCAACTTAAGTCGTTGCACCCCATTTTTTTTTCGGCCCAAATTTCCAGCCATCGCGTAGGTGCACTGTCTGCGTCATCAGCTGCTAGGGCGGTGGCAATTCTTTTTAGGCCCTGCGCAGAAGGAGTTGGGAAGCCTAGCTTAGCGGCTCTGTCATGGGATATTAAGTGGGATTAATTAAGTGGGATATGAACATACCATAAAAATGCGACATGAAGTGGGTACTGGCAATCATGGGAATAGGTACTGTATATATATATATGTGGGAACATCACCTACGGGGATGGCGGGCTGGGGTTTTCCTAACATAGCATAGCCAATGGTAACCACCCAAGGTGTGCTAAATCAGCCAGGCGCCTCAAAAGAATAAGGCTTTGATGGAGGTTAATGACCGTGAAACACGAAGGCAACAGGGGTGTTGCCCATAGATTTCCATCGAGATGTTTACCCTCTGGTAAACGTTTACATAACTGATGGGAAAATCACCATTTTTCATGCTTCAATTCACTATAAATGGTGATTTTCCGTAGTTTATGATGATCTTTGCGATTCTCATGAGAATGGCAAGAAAATCATGATCAACCAACGAGATTCATTTGAAAGCAGCGATAATAACAAGAATCATAGAATCTCTACCCGGCCTGGTAAACGTTAACAAAAAGCTATTGAAAATTGCCATTAATAGTGGATTTTCCCATGAAAAATGGTGATTTTCCATAGCTATGTTAGTTTACCAGAGGGTAAATATCACCTCTAAAATCTCTAAATACATCTAATGGAGATATAAGCTAATAGACCCTCTGCGAATCAAACATGGCGTGCTGGAAAGTACAACATTCATACAGATGATTTTCCCAGCTATAAACCTCCATTCACGTAGGGAAATTTCCATGAAACACCCATTGAATATCATTAAATCACCATTTTTCATAGGATTTCATTGGAGATTTTCCAGCGACCCTTTGGTAAACTAACATAACTATGGAAAATGACAATATTTGATAAGTAAATCAACTATCATTAGTCACTAGCCATGTTCAATAGATATGTTAAATTACCAGAGGGTAGCCATGTTTGACACCAGAAGGGGGCATTCCTCACCTTCAGGACCTCTTTGATGATTTCCAACATTTAGTTCGATGATTTTCCCACTGAAATCTCCATTATTACAGGATAACATCACAAAAAACATCACCATTTTTCACGATTTTTGGTGATTTTTTCCATATATCTTCCATTGATACACGGATTTCGTAGCGGATTCCCCGCTAGCCATGGATGACACCAGGACCAGGACCTACCGGACCGGGACTCCTGAGGCGTTCCTCCTGCGGCCATGCGCGACCTGATGTGGCGGAGCGACAACCGCCGCTGAGTTTGCTGCAAAACACCACCCTGCGGGAGGCAATCCATGGGCAATCCATGGGAATTCCCATGGGAATTCCCAGGTTTTTTTTTTGAGATGTGTTGATTTTAACTGGTTGGTGCTTTTTCTGGGATTCAATCCACCAAAATGGTTCTTTTATGGGATTTAATGGGATTGAACCAACAAGAAATGGTGATCTGGTTGGTGGTGACTGGAACATGAATGGATTATTTTTCCATATATTGGGAATTTCATGATCCCAACTGACTCATATTTTTCAGAGGGGTTGAAACCACCAACCAGTGTTGATTTCAATATCTCAGTGAGAACATAGAAAACGAAGAACGTTCTCTGTGAATGACTTTCCCGAGCAGTTTTGAGATCTACACCTCGATCCATTACCAAAATTGGAAGCTGTTGGGGGGTAACACCAGTAGCACCCCAAATTCCAAATGTGATATAGTTATATATATATAATGTTTTATATGTCTCTCAGACTTGTTTTAGATTCTTCATATCTTCAGAACATGTTGTATTATGGTGGTTTGGGACATTTGGATTATTGGGAATGTCATCATCCCAACTGACTTTCACTCCATCATTTTTCAGAGGGGTAGGTATACCACCAACCAGTCATAATTTACTAGCCCATAAGTATCATCATAATTATCATATCATCCCATAATTCACCATATTACCCTCTGGTAAGCTAACATAACTATGGAGAATCACCATTTTTCATGGGAAAATCCACTATTTCTATGGCCATTTTCAATAGCAAACTGTTAACGTTTACCAGAGGGTACCATTGGTTCATGTTGTATTTCATGTTTGATTCAATGGATTGGATTAGGGGAAAATTTACAGGAAAGCCCCATGATCTTAATGGGAAAAACCCATGGGTTTCCGGTTAAGATTTTCCCTTAAACCAATCCAGTGTATTTCATGTTTGAGCCCGATCAATTTGATGGTAAAAACCCATGGGTTTCCGGTTAAGATTTTCCCGTGAAAACCAATCCATTGTTTGATGGTTACTGCCACCCCGATCTTTTTTTTCCATGGGTTTTCCTGCCCCGATTTTCAGGTGGAACTGTTGGATCCAAACGTGGCACATTCGGAGCAGCAACGTGGGAGATGGATCCATGGCACGGTGAAAGCCATGGGTACCCGGCCTGGTAAACATACAAAAAGCTATGGAAAATCACCATTTTTAATGGGAAAACTCACTATTTCTATGGTGATTTTCAATAGCTATGTTAAATTACCATAGGGTAGATGTCCCAAAATCCCATTGGTTGGTTGATGAAAAAAGAGGGCTTTGAAGAACCCCCCTGAAAAACAACAAGTTTCTATGATGATAGATGGTATACCATGGCTCCCTGCAATTTCCTTCGATTTTCTTCGCGATTTTTTTTTTAAATTTATATCCATCAGAAGTTCAACTGCGAGCTGAGAGCCATCCAGTGTGTAAAATCCCATCCGCATGCTGTATGGCTGAAAAATTGATAGTAGACCCTTCCCCCTAATTTTCAATACCACCTTTGTTTATATCCGGTGTACATCTGAATATATTATTATAATCGTCCTGAAGTAGATAGAACATGGGATTTTCAAACATATTTCAATTTATTCAGCGATGATTGTTTTGAAACTCACATACTCTATCTACTCCAGGATGACATATATATATATAATACATATATCTAATATTATCTAACTATATATGTTGATACAGCTAGTTCAGCCACCATAGAATTCGGGGGATGGAATGAACATCCCAAAGATACCTCAAATGTTTTCTTCTTTCGAAACCTATCTTCCCCATTCACAATCTTTTTGTTGATGCTCAAATTGCAATTTTCATGCTGAAGCCATCATGATTGATGTTTGTATTGGACTGTATTCGATGATTATATATATATATATACATACATATATTCCAAAGCTTGGATGCTGAAATCCTCAGTTTTCATGTCTATGGTATAAAAAAAAACACGTTGTCAGTTCAAGCATTTTTTGAACTTCAGAAACAAAAAGATGCAAAAAAAAGACACCAAAAACCCAATGGTTTTTGATGCTTAAAATCCCCATAGTTTTTCTTTCCTGCCGGTCACCAGCAAGGACCATGATCTACGACGAAGCCTTTGAGGTCAAAGTGGACGGCTTGTCCTTCTTGGCCTTCTCCAGATTCGAGCCGCTGGGATAAAAAAAGTCTCCACACAGGAAACGATGGGAACATCATGGGAAGACTAGGGGGAAAAATGGGATCACAAAGAAAGGAGCAGCTGATATCAGCTGATTTTTGAAGTGGGAGGATTTTCCCTCAAAAATTGGGATTTGGTTGATTTCACCACCTTTTCACCAGCTGGAAAAACGGCGGACGATGGGAAAAGATGTGATTTTCGCCAAAGATCAGGATTTCAAGAAAAACCAACGTGTTTTCACCCGCCAAACGGTGCGGATTTCGCGCACAGAATCGATATTTCGGACTTTCGGCAAGCACGGGGATGCCACCAAAACACTGGCGATATCTTTGCCATGGCCGAGGGCAAGCAACATTGTCATTTTTTTTTTGCCCTGAAGAATGAAGAGATCACCAGCAACAGGTATATGTTGGCAGGAAAGAAGTGAACGCTCCAAGAATTGAGGGTATGGGTCACTACCAAATAGCGCCAAAATTGGGTACTGTAGCTTACTCACATCTCAACGTGTGACTTTCTATGGGAACACTGATGTGAACTATAAGGCAGCCGGCTTTTGGTCCCCTTCCAAAACCACTGCCAATGTATTGTGAAAGATGTGGTCTATAGTCTATGGTCTGTCTATATAATTCCACAAAAGACAGGCATTTATTTTTCTCTCTGTGTGTTGACGTTTTCATCTATTTCATCTATTTACTCTATTTAATCTATTTTTCATCTAATCTATCCCATTCATTTTCTGATATCAACCATTCATTTGCCCATCCTTTCATGTGGTTTGTCTGAAAATCGGGTAACCTCTGGGAATTTTTTCAGATCGAACTCCAGGGGCCATCGAAGTACCATAGCTATGCACCAAACATCATTCTGGGGGGTTTCTTGAGTCATGGGCTATCCCCAAGTCACCATGGGTTTCAATACGAGCATAGTCTAATTTTTCACATCTTTCCCCCATTTACACCCTGGTAAATTAACATAGACCCTGAAAATCACCAATTTTTAATGGAAACAAGTCTTCCAACCCCGATGACTGCCAGGGTCTATGTTAATTTACCAGAGGGTAACTAGGTCAACTATTTATATATTTCAATGGATTGGTTTAAGGGAAAATCTTAACCGGAAACCATAGATTTTCCCATTAAGATCATGGGGCTTTCCTGTAATTTTTCCCTTAAACCAATCCATTGATGGAAATCGTCCTGCAGCGATTCTGTCGATAATATTTAGACAGATTGCGGAAGCAATGTGACAAGCTTCAAGCAAGAATTGTCAGTGGCCATTTCAGGAACCTACAGTAACTTGGACATTGGAGGTATCTACCATGAAATACTGTATGTAAGGGATAAACCTCCAATTTCTATGGCTTTAGATGGTACAGTACCTCCAGTTTAGGGACCTGACACGGCCATTGAAGTTGCTATGGTTCCCTAAATTTCCAACGAAGAAGAGTGATACAATTTTCTTATGGCAACTTGAACAAAAACGAATACCAATCATATCTAACATAATATGGGTTTGTCTGAAAAGTATGGTACCTCTAATTCCATTGGTTAGTCATCATTTTCCTCAATGACATGGCCATTAAACCCAGGCTACAGCCTACAGCTGGAGGGCTGCGCAACGTGTCCCACTGCGGCGAAACGCAGCTGGGATGGTATCGCAACGAGCTGGGCACGGCCTGGGGCTGTTTCTATGCCAAGAAAGTGGAGCCGGTGGATCCCGTGGAGGAACGCGTTTTTCCGGGTGGAAATTCCGGTGGAGGGTTTTTCCGGGGACCCGCCAAAAGGCGGGCGCGGGGCTTTTTAAAAAGGAGGACATGGTTTAGATAATCATATAGTATCTGCCAATATCTGCCATATATCATATAGTTGGTAGATATAACTATAATCCAGAAAAGGAGGTTTCCTGAAATAGGGGGTACCCCTGTTTGTCATCTATTTTATGTTTGGATTTTCCATTATAAATTATAAACCATCCAGCTATTGCGATAGCAACATTTATGAAACCCCCCATATTGATTGATGGTTTTTTTCTTACTATCGATGGGGGTTGGAACCGGGAAATGGTTTCCGGGGAATCCATGAGACATTGAGGAACTAGCACTTGAATGGATAGTGGTGCTATGGTGCAGGGATGGGCTCAAGTTTCCTGGATAGTATGTGCGATGTTACTGTTTACATAGGTGGGTTGACTTGAACAACTCTAGATTCATGGATGATAAAGATGCTTAACGTTTAAACACATTGAAGAGCTGGATTAGATCATCAATATCCCAGGGCCCCAGGAGGTTTTTTTCTCAGCCAGCATCACTGATGGGATGGGAAGTTCAAAGATCCCCAGTCATTCAATGGGAGATCTCCAGGATCCTAAAATAGAGGTACGTTAGTACCATATTTTTGGCCATATGAATTGTGGGGAAATTCCCTGAAATTTAGGCCTAAAAAATAGGCCAAAAATATATGGTAGGTAGCTCCAATTTAGGTTCCTGAAATGGCCATTGAGTCATGGTAGGTTTATGGTAGGAATATCTACATATTCATCCAGTCATAGTGGAGATGTGAATGGTGGATATTGGGGTGCCCCAGTTCGGAATCGCTAAGTTGGTGCACCTAAGTCCAATTTTTCTATGGTTTATGGTAGATATAACGAACTAGTTAATGGGGTTTATAAACCAACTTATAACTGAGGGGCACCACATTGTGGATATTGGGATGTTGAATAAACATCTATTGGCCGAATCCCATCTCAATCGCTCATTCATATTCCGCAAGATGGACGTACGGACATTTTGTAGGATATGTATGAGTCATTATGAGTCCATGGCCATGGCCAGTGCTCTTTTACCTTGGCATAAACCAGCCAACATCCTGTGTGGGTAGATTCGTGGAACGATTTGTTTCAACGAACTTTGTATTTGTTTGGTTATCGTGGACGTCGTGCTGGACAATTGTTTTTTGTCGATGGTGAGGGATATTGCTTTGTGCTAATTCATCTTCTTAAAAAAAGGGTTATCTCGTGGTAGCAGTGGTGGAAGTTTAAAGTTGACACGCCATGGTTTCCACTCGGGCGACAACCCGATGGTTTAATAAGGCTGGATGGTAGTTGATATTGAATGCATTATTTTTCTTTGTTCATATCGATTGGTGATCAGAAAATCTCCCCATGTGTGTTTGGTGAACCTCTTCATAATTACTGTATATCTTGGTCGTATTCAATGGTGGCAGTAAATTCCCCCTCATGTTCTTGGTCAAATCATGTAATAGCCTATAGACCAACATTTCTGTTTCATCACATCCATTCAGGTTCAAACAACATCCCCGTGTTCTTGCTACCCTCTGGTAAATTCACATAGCCATGAAAAAATGGCCCATTTATAGATGGTTTACCTATTACACATGGATACACATGGTGATTTTCCATGGCTATGTTAAATAACCAGATGCTACTTGGTCAAATCTTGCTTTATTCCCACATTTTAGGTCACCAATAGGATCTCTTTTGGTATTGGCATCATGACCTTCACTATCCCCATGTCTGTTGGTGGCTACGTCTGCGGATCAAAGCTATACCAGAGTGGCGGATCAACAGCACAACCAGCCCTTTCCCCATCCCCACACCCTCCCCCAAATCCCCAAATCCCCAAATCCAGTGGTTCAGTTTGAAAACCTCATTTTACCCACTATTTGATGGCCATAAATCGGGGTTTGGACAAAGTCAAATGTAGAGACACCATGTAACCCCCCCATGTATTGCCAATGCGCCGAAAAAGATGATGCAGGAAGGGGAGGGGTCCCCTTTTTTACATGTTTCTTGGTTTGTTTTCACCCATCCAACTAGATGGGTTTGCTGAAATCCATTGAAACCCAAGTTTTATATCAATTTACAGTAAATAGACCATGAACCATAGTTAACCATAATTAATCTAGTTGACCTAGTTACCGTATAAATCCCATGAACCATTAGCCTCGTCACCCCCCATGTCATACCAAGTTGGGTGTCTCCTTATCAAATCCCCATATTAGCAGGTTAATTCTCTATTTCGGTGGGTTAAAATCCTGGGTTCAACGCTACTCGCCACATCAGGCGCCAGTGCCGGTGCCGTCCTCACAGCTGGCAGCGACTCCCGCGTTGCCGGCAGAAGAGCAATGGTCCTTTGTGGCCACGGTGATGCTTGGCTGGGGAGAGCTGTGTCACTCGAATTTTCACTCGCAAAATGGTGTAATCTCTAGGGAATGACCAGTGACTCAGTGAAATCTCCGTTGATGACCGGTGATTTTTGGAATCTCCGTTACCAGTTAAACCTCCACAAGAAAATTTCATCGTTTGCTGGGTAAAACCCAGCATTTTTGGATGAGAATCCCATAAATCCCATTGGTTGCTACTTAAAATACTGGACTCCCATTGATCCCACATCAAATCCACATTGAGCACCGTAAATTCCCATTCACTTCACAATTTTCAATTGTTTTATGGAATGGATGGGTTGGGGGGGAGACGATGCCGCGATGCCCCAGCATTTTTTGACCGTGACATATCCAGTGAGTTTCTGCTGAAGTCCAATTGTTTGATGGCTCAACCCCAGTTTTGATGGTCAAATGGGTATGGATCAATACCTATGAAAATACCATTTTTAGTGGGATGAACATCCATTTTAACCCAGCTATACCCAGCTATTTTGATGTGAACTACAGGGGTACAAGGTTTTGACACACTGCCAAATCTGATGGTCTTGTCCTCAGGATGACCCTCTGGTTATGTCAAAATAGCTATTGAACATGGCCAGTTATAGTGGATTTTCCCATTCATAGCATGGTGATTTTCCCATCAGTTATGTTAGTCATTACCAGGCCGGGTAGATTCTTAGATCCATGTTGACCTTGGAATCCCACTGCTGCAGTGGTTGAAGTCCCAAATGGCTGATGCTGAGGAATCTGATACAAGACCTGTGGAAGGCCATTGGTGGGGCTGGAATGGAGCCTCTACATTGTTTAAACAACGCAGAAAGAAGAACTATCTTTGCTTTTTTTTTTTGAATATCTACATTTACACAGATACAGACTTATCTAGCTCTTCTTGATGCTTTTTTCTGTTTGTAGAATTTGAAGAGCTAGTACTTTGAATGTTCGTTTGCACAAGCAATGTGTAGATAACGGATGTTTTTGTCTTTTAAACCATCTCCCCATGTTTTTATCACATGTATCCTATATTTCTTATATCAATTTTATATCTATTCATGTATTGAGATTATTCCATGATGTGACATGATATGGGTACGGATCAATACCTATTAATACCATTTTTAGGGGGATGAACATCCATTTACCAGCTATTTTGGGGTTCACCAGGGGTACAAGGTTTTGACTCATACCCATATAACTACATCCCCTTCAAATCTCTATGATCTCCCCATTCTTCCTATCATCGTTTTTCCATGGTTGAAATCCCGCTCTGCGAGGCGAGGGTCTACGAGCGCTTCGTCAACAAGACGCTGCGGGAGCTGAACGGCATGGCCGGCATCTTCCGGCGCTTCACGCGCGCCAAGAGTCGGGAGGCCGGGAGGATCCCGGGAGGTGACACCGGTTTCTGGGTTTCGGCTTGTGGATGATGGTTATCTTTAGATATGATTATTATTATTTGTATATATATATATATATTATATCAATGGATATATATATATAATGATACATAGATGTATATAATTATATATATAATGACATATATATATAATGACACATATATATATATATACACATCAATCCTGGATGTATTATTTACAATCCAGAATATATCCTATTTCATGCGCATATAGAGATATCCCACATTCTTGGATTTAAGCTGAATCGATGATTTTTGGCACTTTCTTACTTGAAGCATATCCAAGTTCACACATCCCAAAATGGGCTATGTCATTGGATTCTATGGTTTTTTCACATTGGGTCAACAATGGTGAGTTCTGAATGATCATATCTACATGAAGCTTGATGTCGATGTTCAAATCGAGGCGGACATCCATTGCTGGCATCCCACATTGCTGGCATCTTCCGGGGCAGTTTGGAAGATTCCAGGTGATGTTGATACGTTGAATCCCCCATTTTTCCCCATGTGGTTAGCGGTTGAGCCGCCCTCACTAAAGGGTCCCAGGGTCCCTTGAATGATTTTGTGAATTGCAATTCAGAAAATCTCAACTTTCAGAAAGGAACATCTACAGGAACTACAATTCTTTAATTCTACAGGAACTTATGGTTATTTACATGAAATAACAGGGTTAGGGGAAAATCTACAGGAACCCATGGTTATTTACATGAAATATGGGTTGTGCGGTGTACATTTTCCTTCAGCATGGAGGAAGAAGCTACTGTCTTTGAGCTGTTTTTGGTATAGTACTGTTGGGTTCCATATTTTTTTGGGTACAGGATGGGGCCCCCAGTCGATAGCGTTCAGTTGCCTTATACGTGGCTGAATTCTATGGTTTATGGTAGATATAACGAACTAGTTAATGGGGTTTATAAACCAACTTATAACTGGGGTGCACCATCCGGTATGGATCAGAAATGGCAACTGATTTCGTAGCATCTTCACTGGGCGATCGAATTTTGAGCCACAGGGGTAGGTAACAAGATATGATGAGCTGGTTTAGAATCCACATTCTACAGCTATACATGTAGATGTATATATACACATATGTAGATATATGTATATATGTATATATATATATATATGTATATATATATATGTATGTATGTATGTATGTAATGTAATGTAATGTAATGTAATGTAATGTAATGTAATGTAATGTAATGTAATGTAATGAATGTAATGTAATGTAATGTAATGTAATGTAATGTAATGTA
>Ga0126342_10005474_pt1 | contig 22170 bp, 25 predicted proteins | sample Cyp1metagenome_FD_92528 | JGI IMG/M metagenome (GOLD analysis project Ga0126342, IMG submission 92528) | Coral microbial communities from Lord Howe Island, Old Settlement Bay, Australia - Cyphastrea 1 metagenome | ecosystem: Host-associated > Invertebrates > Cnidaria > Coral ...
CACTGCAGCTCCAGAACAAAGAACTGCCATGCGGAAGCCGCCACCCGAGTGAAGTCATCACAGAAGCATCTACTTCAACCCCAAGTACCAGGACATAATCGGACAGGCAATCACCGATTCGCAATATATATATATGACATGATATATATATATATGATATGACATATATATATATATATATATGGCATTAAACATTGGCTTGTCATTGTAATTATTGGGGACACATGTATCCATAATTATGTGGGAATGTGGGGTAACATTTTTAGTTGGGTAACACAATTAAAATTGTCGGTCCACACCATATTTTGAAAAAGGGGGTTGTTATTGAGATTATGAAGTTATTCTTCGCCGAGGGAGACTTTTCTGGCAGCATTTTTAGGGATGGGTTGCGACTGAGACCCAGATCAATCTGGGTCATCAGAGTGTATAGGCTAATCATAAAATGTCCATGTACTTGTTTTGGGAATCTACTTGCTTTATCTTTGTTTGGGAATCACGCTCTCAGATCATATAAAAGTGTCTGGGTGGAACAAACCCCCAAAGCATCATTTCGCAGGCTGTGGATGGAAACTTCATCCCACATCGTTGCATCCAATTTCGGACTTTGATGATCGTGCTGTCTAGTAATGTGTTGGCCACCAAGTGGATCCGAATTTCAATGAATGATTTTTTGTGGATTTGAAGAAATGACATGAAATGACATGCTTCAAGCAGCTTGGTGGAACTGGAGGGCTCCCCAAAGGGATCCCCAACTTTTGAAAGTAGCCTCGCACACAGATGCGATCCTGAGGCATTGCAATGCATCGGGATGTGAATGCCAGGTCAGTCCGGGCTATCGGGGGAGGAAACCGCAGACTGAGTTGTCACTTTGCCGCGCAATGAAACCATTGAAACCATCCCATTGGACAGGAATATCTTGGTCTTCTGTCCAAACTCTGCGCTGGAGGTGCCGAGTAAGGCTAAGCTGGTTGGCTTTTCAGGGGAGCACTTGGAGGAACCAGACAGACAGCTAGAGAAAATCTGACAAAAAAATGATAGAAGGTCACTGCATTTGCAGATAGACTCCTTATATCTAGGTATATAGACTTTTTTTTTGGTTTCCATAAATGAGGCTGCCCCAATAGCTGGATTTGCGCAGGGCGGTGCCGCCCCAAAGGATACGTCCAGCCTGGAGGTGGGCTAAGACCGGACCGATCTGGACCGGGCAGATGTTGCAACTGCTTTTTGGGGATGTCTTGACCTGTTGGCTCCCCTGAAAAATCTGCAACAAAACTTGAACATATCCACTTTTTCATAGTTCACATAGTTATATAACTTCAATGTGTTTTTGAGAATTCTTCCCCAAATTGTCATAGTTCACAGCCTCCATTGTTCAGGGGTTGGTAGTTTTGTCAGTTTTGGAGTCCAAATGGTGATCACATCACAACTGTTCGTTCCGTACCAAGCCCTGGCAGCTTGCAGTTCACACTCTTGGACTTTGGCTCCTCCCTGGACTTTAAAGCCTGGAGCTCCAGCAGCGGTGAGGCGAAATGGTGGAACAGTGGAAGGGGGATGGAATGGGGTACCAGGGTACCATATTTTAGAGACAAACTTTTTCCGGATTCTTCCTCGAAACCGGGAAAATCTAAATGATAAGTGAAGATATATCTACAATGAGTGGACATCAATGATCTGAATCTGAGGTTGGGTTTTTGGACATGGACTATTGGTTGGTTATTACTACCTCGGAGAATGATTCTAGCCGACTTTCACATTTTTTGGGAGGGGTTGAAACGACCAACCAGTATAGATACAGCCTTGAAAACCCTTACAGTAAATGGCAATATCCAAAGAGAAAATCATCCAGACCCCAACCCTTCTGAAGCCGCGATTCTATCTCTCCGTTTTTTTGGTTCGCATGGATCACCACGAATCTTTGGATCTTTGATGTTTTCCATACATCCTAGAAATGAGAAATGTCTAGTTGTCATAGGCAAAGCAACTCTGTACCCTCTGGTAAACTAACATAACTATGGAAAATCACCATTTTTAATGGGAAAACTCACTGTAAATGGCCATTTTCAATAGCTACGTTTGACATAACCAGAGGGTAAATGTCTGGTTCATGACCTTTAAATCTCCAACCATCTGCCAGGGCTCCTGGGCCGTGGAAAATCCCACTGGCGATGCCCGGTATTGGGGGCCAGCGTCATGGCTTCGTTTTTTGCATGGACCCCATGCAGCTTGGCTGCACCAGGGTGGACTTCAACGACCGGAAACAGTTGCTGCTAGCGGAGCAGGAAGCCTCAACAACCTTGAAGCGCCCTTTGATATATCGTTTTCAGGGAAAAGGCATCAAGGCTCAAATCATTCGCTATTTAACCGCTATTTCAAAGTATATCATATGTATACTGTAGACATCTACTATACTGCATATTTACGTATGATACATATGGAGGTTTCCTGAAATGGGGGTACCCCCAAATCATCCATTTTAACGATATTTCCATTATAAACCAACCATCCATTTGGGGGTACCCCCATTTTTGGAAACCTCCATCTCCATACAAACATACCCCGAAGAAGCCGCCGCGTCTGAGGTGATGGAAGGTGGCTTGCGACAACAGCCCGGGATGCTCAGCAAATCCCAATGGGTTATATCGTTGGATTCATGGACGATCCCACTGGATCCAATAAGGGATGATAAATATGGGTGATTAATACGGATTATAAACCTTAAACATACGTATATGAAACCATGTATTCTTTTCAACATCTGAAGCTGGCACTTGAAGCTTGCTGGAACATGCCAGTCTGAGACTGCTGAGGTATTCCCTGGGATTGGATGCTTTTGCCCTGGCGATCTGTACCTTGGAGGCTGAATAGCAATAAAACATCTGAGGTGGTACCCCCCGCGGTTCTAAATTGGTTTATAATCCCCATTATATATACATATAAAATCATGTATTCATATATATATATATATGTATATGTATATATATATATGTATAGAACTATAGACTATAGATATAACCTCCATAAACCCTATATAGTTCTTGAGTGAACGTTTACGAGCACTTGGGGATTCCGACCTGGGGCACGGGCCTCACTTCGGCCCCCTGTGCAGGTCATTGCGAAGTTGCACAGCAACTGGCGCTTGCCCAAAGAGGCCGCAGTGCTGCTCGCCACTTTTCCCTTGTCTTGTGAAACAAACACGAGGGTCATGAAGATGACATTGTGTTGAGAAGTCAGGCTACAGAATGTGGAATGAGTTTGTCTTAAAATTGGGGACCCCCTAGATTTTCCCATTTATAAAGCCATTTATGGCAGCAAAGCCAGTGGTCAGTGGTGTTTCCATCAAGGCGGCTATGAGTGATGAGGTCGAGGCGGTGCTGGCCTGGGAATGGCTCAAAACAGTGCTGTTTTTTCATATTTTGGAGGATGAAGATCAATTCCAGCCATTTAGGTGTGAGAAGGGCACCAGGATCCAGATTTATGTATCTATTCCTGTAGATGGTCTTTCATGCTAAACATCACCTTGGGCCTAAACTTGGTACAAAGATGGCACGGGCGACAGGTTGAATTGATGGAAAGCATCGATCAGTTCCATAGGGCGTGGTAAGCTCCCCAGAGCCAGATGGTTAGGTTGCTCAATCCTTGGCTGCTTGTTGGTTTCTCAAGTACAGTCGCCTACAGAAGCATGGAAATCAAAAAAAAAGAAACAACTCATCTACCTCAAAGTCCACGTGCGTAGATCTCAGTTATTTTCTACATTTTTTTTTTGGGAGCCTTCACAATCTTCATTCCAACACAATTATATCATAGGCGACTGCAAAGTCCCCACCCCTGCAAGAAATCTGAATTCTGGACGTTTGACTTTAGGCATCCTGATCCACTAAATAATATTACTCTTTATGATACCTGCAAGCCCTTGTACCTTGCACATAGCTTTCGATTGCTGAGACCTTTGGGAATATGGTGAAATATCAAACATAAGAGACACAAACTTGCAAGAGCCAAGGTAAACAGAATTATGGAGATCCCAAACAAAGTTGGGTTGGTCCCCGTGTGGTGGAAAATTCCTTGTGGAAATATGCGGTGCCCAGGACGGACCATTCTGAGGAAACAAACGCAATTCTTTTGTTTTGGAAACCGCAATAGGATGAGACATAAGAAATGTTGCATTTTCCACTCATGTTGTTTTTTTTCTTGAAGCAGAGAGCTCATATCCCACATCATTATGAATTATGTCGATGTTCGGTGGCTCAAGACCGCCATGGTTGGCACCATTCGGTGGACGCAGCGATTCAAGGACAAATCAAATTTGGTGTCCCAGGGTGGGGATCCCCCAAAAAGATACAAAACTAAATCACTCCCTCTCTCTCTATACTCAACAATGGTCTTCAATTGTCACCCCTGATAATTTGTTGTGAAACCATCACCTTATATAAAGGCATGGGCCCGGCGGTGTCAAGTTGCATCACTGAGGTCGAGATACTGGACCTTCGCAGTCTCCTGCTTCGAACGACTAGCAGAGTAGGGGGCCCAGTGTGGGATCATTGGCTCCTTCAGTGTGGGTTCAAACACCATGGGACCCCCTTTACCAGCCATGTTGATGGCCATCAGGCTATCAGAGTTGTGACCCATAGACCCGTTTCTAAAGTTGTCAATCTCCAGCTCCTGTGTCAGAGGATTGGAAAAGGCCTTGACTTTTCAGGTGGATGAGCTGAATTGGTTTGGGCCCTTGGGCATCCTTGCGAATCTGCCACGGGAATGTCTCAAGGTATTCTCAAATGGTTTGCTTTGGAGAGCAGCAGAAGGCCACCCAGCTCTGGGAGGACCGTCGCCCATCCTGCGGCCGAGGGGAGGGAGAAGATTCCCTAAGCGCGAGTTGAGCAGAGTGGACCCACCATACACAACCGCACACCATGGTAGATGCCAAATAGATCCAAATAGAATGACGCTTTGCACAGGTCCATCTTCCTCTGAAAGACTTCGAAACTTTGGCCCTTTCGAGCAAGTTGAGGCATCATGCATACGAAGTGGACTTCTGTTGCTGTGGCCGTTTAGGTGTGTTATCCAACAATTTCCATTCACTGCCGCATGCCGTGCCTTTTGGCTCTAAATTTTTGGTGCAGAGTCACGGGGGGCAGGGTTGGATGCCCAGAAGCAGAATTGAGAACTCGCATGGTGAATGGGGGGCTTAAGGCACCAGGTGTCAGACGCTTCTGCTTTTGGATTTTGAGTAGAGCTTCACCGGAATTCTGTGGGTACATAGCCATGAAAACGGTGGTTCCAAGGCTGAACGTGGGCGTGGAATATGCTGCCCATGAGGAGGCTTGGAGGGTCCAGTCATCCATTGTCGCAGCCGTGTGCAACTGTGGTGGGCCATGGAATCAGAGACAACACAGCGGAAAAGCGGCAGGGCATCTAAGATTGCTATTTCACTCGCCATGAGTGGATCATGAAGTCGCAAGACCTTGCTTGGTGTTGATGCTTCTAGGTGCTCCTGGTCCGCAAGAATCGGTTTAATTTCCATGTGGGTCGCATGCTGCTGCTAGGTTCCCAGCCGCCGGCCTTTGTTCCTCGGCAAGCCGCACTGTTGGAAGCCACGTTTGGCGTTGGCTAAGAGAGCCGGGCAGGAAACATGTGATATGGCTAGAGCGGATTCCTTAGATGTGTGTAGATTGTAGATATGTGGAGATAGTTGTAGATATGTGGAGATAGTTGTAGATATGTGGAGATAGTTGTAGATATGTGGAGATAGTTGTAGATATCTGGAGATAGTTGTAGATATGTGGAGATAGTTGTAGATATCTGGAGATAGTTGTAGATATGTGGAGATAGTTATAGAGACAATAGCTATATATATATGTATATGTATATGTATATGTATATGAATATGTATATGTATATGTATATATGTATACTGTATGTATATATATATACACATATATATAAAAATTATATATATATATATATAAATACATTTTTCTGTATTATTGTACTTTTTTTTCCTCTTGAAGGATCTATGGTCGCACTTCCACGAATTTTACGCTGTCATGGGGATCCTGACGTAGTTATCTCCGTGGATGGAAACGAAATCCTGCACCAAAAGGATGGTTGAAAGCCTATGAATCATGGGATGTTTACCATCAACTGGTGATTCGGATTTCGCTGGCCCATCCACCGTAAGTCCATGTGATTTCACTCCGACTGAGGTCTCGGCGTGGTGACTCTTGGCCTTGTACAGGACTCGTGTTGACGCCAAGAAACCGCCGTGGTGATGGCTTCGCGTGAATCTCTGCAATGATTAAAATGACAAGAATGAGAATGACCTAGTGACACTAGTGACCTGGTTTGTCCATTTATGATTTAACCATACTGAACCATATTTCACCATCATATCTCACTATGGAGCATTCGTTGTTGTTTTTGCGCTGCACGATGCTGGGACAGCCAGGAGTTGACCTTCAGCTTATACCGAACGCCGGGAGCCCCATGAGCCAAGCAAGCCAAGCACCAGAAAGTGGGAAATCTGGACATATTAATGTACACATCAGCTTTAACATAATGTTTTTGAACACTTAGATGAACTTTTCGATCTTATCTTGAGGGTTTTTGATAGTGGAAGGGTTATGAACCATGAATAGCTGGTATGTGTTTCTCAATCTATTTTTGTGTATTATCCTGTGAGTACTAGGAGAGCATGAGACATTTGTTGCTTTGCAGTGTCCATGCTTCGCAAATGCAGGTCAGCATGGGCAGTGGGCCAGGCGCTTTTTTTTAGAGAGTTGCCTGGCGGATGAGAAGCACCGTTGGAAGATGTGATGCTCATCTGGTAAGAAGCATCAACAGCGGTTTACCAAAGATTTCGATCCAAGGTAGGATCAACAGTGGTTGGTCCGTTGAAGCGAGATCACATCTCCAGAATGGAACTGGAATCAAGCCCCAAAGAACCCAGGGTTATTACCGTGACATCAACCTGTTGTACATTGTACTGCGAGGCACCACTTGTTGGGCTGTTTTGTCCTGCAGGTCGCCTCGAATGGAGGTTTAAGGGGCAGCCACATGGTCAGACGTGCGGAGGCAAGGACGCAGGGCTGATCTAAAGATGGGATTTGAAGGACAACAATGGGAATTTTGCACTGTAGATACATGATATACAGTATATATGGAACTGGTAGCATATCTATCAATTTTTGCTACAGATATCGAAAAACCATGCTGGAAAGGGGGGGTGTTAAAAACACCCAGGTTTTTTTGGTGAAACTGGGGGTTTCAAATCTCTATGATGTTCCGGTTGAAATGGGATGATTTGAGGGAAATTTCCTTGGGGGCACCCCTTTTCAGTCCACCATCCGGTGGGAAAATCTGCAGGAAACCTTGGAACATTTGGGCATTGGCAGTAAAAAGTTCCTGGAACACCAATCCAAATGGAGGCTTTCATAGGATTTTCATGGATTTTCCACAAACCATCCAGCTTGGATTGGGTACCATTAATGGACACGCCCCCATCCAAGAGGATTCTTCCACCGAGGCGTTCGATCCTTTTGGCCTCAAGGGCGCCTTGAAAGATACCGTTGAGGGACTCATGGACCGCAGCACCGCGAAGTATCTCTTGAAATCTGAGACTGGCCAAAAAAAACATATCACTTGTGCAAGTTACATACATCCTTTTTGAGTGCCGAATTCTGAGACTTTTTTCCCGAAGACTTTTTGGATGGTTGAATTATGTTGAATTGAAGAGCAATGAAAATGTGCAGGATGGCCTTAGTGGCGATGAGGAGTCTGTATTCTCAGTTTTTTTTTTTTCCCGGGGGTTTTCAGGCTGGTGGAGCCTCCAGACGTGGGAAGACCACCCATGGTTTCCCGTTGGGAGAATGATCTGCAGATGGTGTGGTCATTTTGGTTGTTTGGATTGCCAAAGAATTATGTACCCCACATGTGGTTTTCAGGGTTCCCCATCCCATGTTTAGGGTTTGGCCCAAGGCCTAGCCAAGAGGAAGAGCAAATGGTCGTAGAGGCTCTGCCGCTTCCCAAGGTCCTAGTTGAAGAGGTCATAGATTTTTGAAGATTCCACTGGTTGGTTGATTTTTTTGGGGTAACCACCATTGAACAAGCAATCGGTTAATAATGGTACCTTCATGTAACTAGTAATACCAAACCGGCCCCTCTTCTTTTGCCAAAAGGCCAAAAGGACATCAATAGAAGAGTTTGGATGATGCAGGGAAGACAAAGCTATTCAATTTCCTGGGTGTAGGTGAAAGTGGAGATCTGAGTGAATTCAGAAGGATGGTGGATTCTGGATTCCGTCTTGTGATTTTTGTGACAAAATTGGGAGAGTTTATTGGCAGTCGATAAAGACCCTCAAAGCACCCAAAGTTGTGGGTTTGACGGGGCAAACCATGCCCCTTTCAAGCCTTCGAACAGCTGTGTTCCGCGGCGATGTTTGGCTTCTAGAGCTCGTGGACAAGGTTAGGGAAGCCATCCCGCCGCGTCTGCCTAAAAATCGCATCCTGGTGGCAGTTTCCCCATCGGGGAAGTGTCCTTGCGAAGTCTGTTACTGTTTAGGCATGTTTAGGCCACAATTGCAGGTTTTGCGATCTTTCAAGGCCTCTCAAGCGCAAGGCTTTTGCACTCCCCTGCTGCATAGCTTCTTTTTAGCTTATATAATATATTATAGAAATACATACAAATATACTATACATAGATGAATTTCAAAGGCGTTAAAGCAAGCTCAATCCTCTTCCTCTCAAGGATAAAACGACTCATTCACTGCTGAAATGGATTCTGGGGCCACGATCCTAGGGATTTGGAAGCTCTCAGGCTCTTGCAGAGTGACTCACTGCTGATCGCAAAGCCAAGGCATAACCCTATAAACAAACAAAAAGAATCCGCGTGGAGCTCAACTCTTCCACTGACATCAAGGATAACTTCAGTCAATCTTCTTGGGCGATTTGCGTGTTGAATTGGGGCGCTAGCAAGAGACTGGCAAACACGCAGATCATTCAGATTTTCAATCACAGTCCAAGCCTCGACCGTTCCCACGTTCCCTTCAGATCAAACCGCTCCGGTGACGGCTCGGGAGCCGTGTGTCCGAGGTTTCTACCAGTCTCTTTTTCGTTGCTGCATCCGAGGCAGCACTGTACACTGAGGCTGGCAGTGATGTACACTGAGGCTGTGCAAAAAAGGAGAGGGACCCTGCTATGTCTTAGAATATCGAATATCGTTCATTGCAATATGATACCTGGGCCTTCCAACTCCTAAGAGATATCAGTCGTTTTGCACAATCAGGCGTTTCACCAAATTTATGGTCGTATCGAGCGTTTCCCCAAAAAGTTAGGCGTGGTATATCATGGCTGTGTTTCCCATCGGCATGGCCCTCGTGCAAGTCTTCTCACCAGTATTTTGCTTTAGTTAATTGCGCGCCCCCAAAATTATACAAATTTGCCAGATTCTTGGATTTGCAGGCGTTTGCCGGTTTTTGCAGGCGTTTTGCGGGTAATTTTGGGCGCAGTTCTGTGCATTTATAAATATGCGTTGGTGCTCGGGATATGAGAATGGCCGGGTATGTCCCTGGGACGCAGCCAGGATGCAAGCCATGTTCAGTCATATTCAAAATGTCAATTGTGGTGATAGTGTGGCCACTAGGAAGCAAAATCAGGCAAACTAGTAGAATTAGACGAGATTCTGAAAACTGGTTCATTTTAGGTCATACTCGAAAACGACCAAAAATAATTGATCGAAATTATATAATTATTGCAATATCTTATTTCAATATGCGTCGCATGATGTTCACATCCATTCTGTGCAAACATTTGTCCAAATTCCAGCAAGATATCGATGTCTATCGGAGTCTATCGTATCAGACAGGGGTTTTGAGAAGGACACTGGCCGGGCTCCCACTCGTTTCCGTGTAAGACATTATGACACTGAGTTTGTTCTGCAATCAAGTATTTCCCCCGGCAGGGAATCCTTTCACCACTAAGAAGCCTTTGGCAGCGGTTTCATTTGGTTTCATTTTCTCAAACAATCCAAACACACCAGATGTGATGATCCAAACTGCGTTGGTCAACCACCAGTGATTCTTGATTCTATCACCATTCTTGCTGGTTTTTGAGTTTCACTGATATCCTAAGTGTATATTAGCACCTAATAGACGATATTTGGAGGATATGACCACCAGTCAACCGGGAGTTTACACACAAAACATGGGGATAGATCCGGTGATGAGTTGGGGGCTCCAACCACCAAGCAGAGATGTATGGAATTTTACCAGAGTATTCCCCCGTATTTCCCCCCAACACCATTTTTGAAGAATGTATGAACATATTTGAACGAATGGAACATGTTATGTTACAGTAACCGGTAACCACATTTTTTGTGAAATATAGTTGGTTGATTAGTACATATTGAGGATTATCATCATCCATGACCTGGGATGGTGAAATCAAAAGTAGCTGTCCGTGTTCTGCGCCGGCTGCGATAGGCCGACTGTGCACCCGTTGCAGACTTTTCACTGAAGCCCGGAGCCACAATTCTGCCTATCCATGACGGCTTATCATTTCATGACACCGCTAGTTTTTTTTAATCAACATGTGCTACATCCCTTTGAAAAAAGGACGAATGACCGACCTGGGTCTGTCGTATCAGACCCACAATGCAACAACGCATTGTGTTCAATCCAATGAAAGCAAGGCATGATTACGCTGCAGTGTTGGCTTCAAATCACACTATGTCCTGATACGAAACCCACCTGATATTGGCTGAGGAGCAATGTCTGGAGGAGTGACCTGGCAGTGAAACACATCTTGCAGTGTCAAAGCATGGGTATACCCTGGTTGGGGGAAGTCATTTTGATGATGGTCACTTTTTGAAGGTCACTTCCCAATGAAAAAAACACAGTAACAAGGGCTTGTCAAATCAATGGTCTCTAAGCAGTTTTCCAGCTTCCATCGCCCTCTTGCCACAACTCGCACTGGGCAGCTGAGGTTCCTCAATTCGCGTCTTTGTGCCCTGGGTGCATGACACAATGGTTAGTTAACAATTTTCTTTGATCTAACTAGAATTTTATTGGCACTTAATTCAACTCTTCAATTTTGGCATCGGGCTTTTGACCCATAGCCGCGTCTTTAGACTTTCGCTTAAAATGATTGGCCGCAAAAAAACATGAAAAGGACCCCTTTGTTGTTTTTTGGTAGTACCTTATTTTCGAGCCATGGGTAAACCACCCACTTTTGCTGGTTGTCTTCTTCGTGCTTAAGCGGTCGTCAGCCCCGGATCTGATAGACTCCCCGCATGATTTTTGATAGTTAAAATCTCAGTTTTGGTTGTAACCAAGGCCCAGTTTTGACATCAAAGCCCCATAGTTTTATATGGAGGTGTCCGAAGTCATGGGGTACCCCCCAAATCATCCAAGTCATTAGACTATATAAGTATATAATAGTGTATATATACATATATATATATAGAGGTTAACCCATGGTGACGACTGGGGATCCCTGACTTAAGAACCATAAGGTTTTCGGTGGCCCGCCAGGTATGTGGGCGACCTTCATCCTGATGTCACCGAGGCCGGGCGCTGTCTCAGCATTGGAATAACATTGGCATATTATTTCGATGCTCGCTTTTTTTTTGGTTTCTATTTCTAGCCATGTAAACATGTCCTATACTATCCTCTGAGCCGATGCCTTTGCTGGTGATACGATATATCATCGAACTAAATGGGCCATGGCTTCCGGTTCGCAAACGGTTAGAAAAGCAAAGGGTAATAGCATCTCATTACTTCCAGTTACAATGAGTTATATGATTATCTCCATCTACATTCTCCATTTACGGTTAGTCATTTTTTTCCAAGGTTTTTTTTTCCATCTGGGTGGTTCTATCCCCATATCCCCATGATATCCCCATGATATCCCCATGATACGATGCTTCCAGGCCATGCTGTACGAAATCTTCAACTCGGTAGGACCCGTGGCATCCATCCGCGTCTGCCGTGACAGTGTCTCCCGAAAGCCCGGAACCCAGGGCCTGGGCACACGCGGATGGATGTGTTTATACACATACATCATATACAGTACACACACATATATATATAATGTGTATATATATAACATGTATATATCTGGGTAAATTATAACGACCTCACTGCGACCTCACTGGAATCATGGTTAGTAAGGGCAATCATCTCCAAATGGCCTTAATTCAGGTTAGTGAAATATTATAATTTACCCATATATACATATATATATACATACATACATACATACATACATACATGTATACATACATGCATGCACGCATGCATGCATGCATACAGACACACATCCCATCCCATCCCATCACATCACATCACGTACAGTACATATTTTCCATTTGTTGCTGGGTACATCCCCATCCTTGGTAAATCCCAGCATATCGTGAGCCCGTTGGCTCAACTGAGCCTTGGTCGCAGGTCGCTTGGCTACGGTGCCTTGGTGGCACGGGGTCAAAATTGGATCCCCCTGAAACATGGTGCTTAATGGGGATATGAATGGGGAGATATATACATATATATATATAGTATATATATATATCTATATCTATATGTATATATACATGTATATAAATAGAGTGGTTTGTAATAGATAACCAACTATCATTAATCCCATCCCCATTTCATATTACATATATTAGGCGCAGCACAGAAACCGTGGTGGATGTAGGAGATGAAACCATATATTTGGGACCATTTGGGATGGGGATGTTTTGTTTTTGAATGGGGGATGGGATTGGTGAGTGAATACTAAAAGAGGAGGACCTTGTAGGCTTTGTTGCTGGACATGTCGAGCATCGGTTCCAGCTTCAACTGTTTTTGACCAGGCTATGTGAATTTCCACAGCGTCAGTGATGCTGAGCGCGCCCTGGACACCCTGAACTACTCGAGCATCAAGGCCTGCTCTCTACACTGCAATTGCTTCAATTTGACTCCGATTCAACATCCTCCTGCATACTTTCCACTGTCTTTCAACTGCCAGTTCTTGACCTTGCGTTTTCTGTCTCCTTTTGGATGCTGACATGGTGTTCTGATCATCTATCGGTTCGAGGGCCGTGCTTGCCGCATCATGTGGAGCCAGCGCGACCCAAGCCTTCGCAAGAGTTGCTCGGTGGCATTGACGTGGCGGGAAGACTAAAACGTCCGGACCGTTTGACTTGCCACAGCGACTTTCCCTTTTGCTTGGGGCTTTTGCCTACGCTATCTGTGAAATAAGTGCTTTGTTTCTCGCTGTTCAGGCGGCCTTGGCAACGTTTTTGTGCGGCCCCCAGTCAACCTCGAAGCTTCATCACGTGGAGCTGTGGCTGAACACCTCGGTTCCACTCCGCCAATTACCATGGGAAAGTCATGGCTTTTGACCATCCTCCCATCCTCATCTCCAGGTCCGAAATCTGGACCGTAACATTGACAACAAAGCGCTGTACGATACCTTCAGCCTCTTCGGGAACATCCTCTCTTGCAAGGTCAGGATTCCAGGATGGGACAGGCACTGTGGAGATATGGTGTAATTATGGATTTATGGACGGAATTACGGATCAAAAGGAAAGGTACCATTCTGGACCCAGACATGACTTGTCATTTCAGGGGGCTCGTTGAAGCTCGTTGACCCGCTTCGGAGGTGTCCACTTCGCCCGATGGAAAGTCTCGTGGCTACGGCTTTGTCACTTGGACTGGAGGATCATCCCATGTATAGTGAGGGTTTGTTTATGTTTGTTTATTGGCCAATAAGGTTGCTGGATAAGCGAACAAAAGTCCTCAGAGCATCGTGAGGGGTGAACTTATTGGTTTAAAAGCCCATGGCCAGCGGAAAAAAGGTCCTCGATTTGTGGGTTACCCATGGTTACCCCATTTATTTCACTCCTCACTTCCTAATCACTTGCTGAATGGAATTATCCTCCAAGTGAGATAATATGCGTCTGGAGGTCCACTATGAGACTGAGGAGGCAGCCAAGCAGGCCGATGGATCACGTCTCAATCCCTTGTCCAACATTCTGCGCTGATATCGGTTTGTCTCAAAATGGCGGGTACACCCTGCAAACTCTAATTTTTATAGGGAAAATATGGGAACATGATCATGAAACAGTGGATTTCTGGTTGGCCTTGATGCCAATCCGTGCCTACAGGCCATTGAAAAAGTCGACGGCATGCAAATTGGTGAGAAGACAGTGGGGGAGCCAACGGGGGTCCAACGATCTCCCGCTGATCTAGGGTGGCGCCGGAACATCACCAGGTGTCCAATGCCAGGTTTGAGCCAAGGATATTCGTAGCAGATTCTAGCAAGACTCCGGTGCACCCAAACATACCAGGGGCTGAGGTACTTTCTGAATATCACGAAGTGACAGAAAAACGATTTCTTCATGGCTAAGTAATACAAGGATTCACAAGGATTTTACAAGGATTTTACTGGGAAAGGCTAGGATTTTGCATGGATTTTACATGGATTTCATATGATTTTACATAGATTTTACTGGGATTTTGGCTGCACGAAACCAAGAGGGTCCCAGTGGCTGTCGCCGTTTTGGGGATCTCCCAGGTGGGCGTTGGTGGCTTCGTCAAGCGTTCAGATCGTGTGAACGCCCGGCTTTCCATCGCTGCGGAGGACTGGACTTTTTAGCTTGACATTGATGCAGGTTTTCAGTTTTCTAAGATGGGTCCAGTATATATGTATAATATAATATATATATATCCTACTTCACTGATACTAACAGTTAGACTCTAAGAGTCCGGGATCAGCGGTTCAACCAGTGGGTTCCCTTTTTGGATCGCCAAGGTGAGAAGCCTGCAATGAACACCTTCACCAATGCTGCTGGGACGTAAAGTGATGCGTTGGCGATGGTATTATCACCATTACAGAATAAATGGTAGTTGAAATAACTATAAAATAATGGTATTTGAAACCATGAAAAAAATAGAATTATAGAATAATGGTATTTACAATTATGATGATTGTGTACTATACTGCAATATTTCACATATTTATACACATTTACTGTAACTATTATCATTTTCCACCGTCCACCAGAGATAAAATTGAGATGATGATCGTTGGCGCCCCAAGGATTTTTTTGGTTTCTGGGAGGGGTTGAAACCACCAATCAACTCGCCTCCCCAAGGTGTACATCAAGAACTTCCCAGTTGAATGGGAGGAGGAAAAACACGACGGCGTCGACAGCGTGGCCAACATTCGGCCCCATTTGGGTTGAAGTATGTGGCGAAATACATCCAAATGGCCATTTCAACAGGGAAAATAAGTGTTTTTTTTTAAAATGAAAATGATGATTAACTGCTTAACCATCAAAATTTTGGGTAGCCTATTTTCAGCAACCCCCCTGGGAAAGATCCTGATGTGGGTCTTTCTACAGGACAAGATCAAGGAAGAGTTTGGCAAGAGTGGCAAGGTTCTGACCCCAGGGCCATCCTTTTCTGTGGTGAGGGTATTGCCTCTTGATACTATATATCTATATCTATCTATATCTATATATATGTATATATAAATACACATGTTCGTATAATCTAGATCTGATTTTTACATCTTCCTGGGGCATCTCAATTATATGTACATATATGGGCATGTCATTGGTATCAGATATCATTTTGTATTTTGTTAAGCTTCCCTCAGCAACTGAGATTACTTCCGCGCATCTGCAGACGGACAATAAGGCGAATCTGTGGCAGTGCCCTGGGGAAGTCAGCCATACGGGGGTTCTAAAGCCATGGATCCCCAGTCGTCACCGTGGCTTGACCTATACTAAAATGATCTAATGACTTGGATGATTTGGGGTACCTCCATTTTTTTTGAACCTTCGATATATTCAAAGGTTCTTTTTTTTCCCAGAAATTACGCCCCACAAAATTTTCATGGGAGCAAAACACACTGGGAGTGAAACAAAGCTGGTTGGTGGCTTCAAATCTTTTCATTTTCCATGGCTACCCCGAGAGAAGATGATGCCGAAAGACATGTCGATGGGAGCCACGACTCGACTAATCCTGGCGGCCAGGGCCGAAAATTTGCCTTCCTCAACTTTGAGACACACGCGGAGGCAGTGAAGGTGCGATATGGTGCGATGCTGCGGGTCATGGGAGGCCCCAAGTCCATTCCCATAGGATTCCCATAGGATGAGGAATTCTGAGCATTCTTCCAGGAGGATTTGCAACGTTTGGCAAGTGCCTCCTACATAAACATGAAGGTCTGTCAAGGGCAAGTTCAAGTCATGACTTCCGACGACTTCAGTGTATGATTTTATGATTACTTTGCAATACAGTGGTACACAGAGAATTTACAGATAGGAAGTTGGCCTGCACGTGTGAAGGCAATTGAGGATTTTCACCAGAAAGACTTCCGCACTGACGAGCAGAAAGAAGCTGACAAGGAGCTGGTTGCTGGGTATTAGCTCGAAGCTTTTCAAAGAGTGAAGTTGCTGATGGGGTGTTTGGTGCTTCTTGAGGCCTGCTTTTGGCATTTGGTCCATGGTCAGGAGAAAGAAGAAGAAGAGAAGGACCGTACAGAAAAGAGTGACTTAGAGATGAACCATTCCAACCTTGCTGCGTTTGAGTCTTGGGGCATATGCGGCATTCCTGAAACTGGATGACACTGGAAATGACCCCAAAACCTCATTCCCTGTTGGTGAATGGTTGCATAGGCGGACACTTGTTTCGCTTTTTCATGGGAATTATGGATGCAGGAACTGACACCGAGCAGTCGGTTTGGGATTGTAGTCGTGAGTCATTGATCTTTAGATATTAATGGATACTATGTTGTTGCGTTGGATAAAACACACACATATATATATTTATATACATACATATATAAACACATATATATATATATATATATGTAAATGTATACATAAACATATATATATATACATAGACACACATATATATATATATACACAAATGCATATATATATATACACATGATCTATATTATTTGATTCTATGATGATGTCTATATATAATTGTATACTGATGACAATCATCCATCATTCAGGGGTTTCTAGGCTCCACCCCAGCCGTTGACCCAAGGCTACCTGCTCTACGTCACACGTGCCCAGTCCAAGTCCGAGCGTCAGTTGGAGCTTAAGGCAGAAGAGGGTGGACCATCAAAACTTGGGTGTGTACACATGGATTATACATATATATATACACCATATTTACGCATGTTTTGTTTTTCCTTTAGACATGTAATATATGTATATATATATATATACATATGTATTACACATACATTTGCAAATAGATATCTCAGTTTTGAGTCTGGTTCCAAACCTGGATCATCAATCCGATTGATTTTGGGGCTAAGGTAGGTGAATAAATTGCTAAACACATCAGCACTATTGATGATGGAACAATTATGGATCTAGTGATTCATCATCTCTGAATATCTCTGATGTCTTGTAAAATAATGATCTATCCACTCATGTCAAGTCTGGGTTAAAATAGAATCCGTCCACATTGAGTACCATAGATTTAAAGTCCCATCTGAAACTGTCTATACTGCTCAGTTTTCGGGACGTTCACAAAGGTTTGGGTCAAAGGTTACACCAGCTTTGCGCGAAACCACAGACATTCTCTGACGCAGCTAAACAACATGGCTTCACTCTTGGGTTCATGGTACCTTTTTCTTTTGCTAATGGGGTTTATCAACCAACCTATAAATGGCGGGCAAAGAATGAAGAATGCTTTGGAGTCTTGTTTAGGACTGTTTAGGATACGAACGCCAAACTGTTGAACTGTATCGTGTGGTGGAACTGACCCTTTCGTTGCGTCGTTGCCAAACAATTGCACGAAAAGAGCAGACCCCCTGCTCTGTCTGGGGCAAGAAGTCTGTTCTTTTCACAACTTCAAAATTATTTACCTCTGATGACCAGAAATGTCCAACTTGGAGGGTCAAGTAGTGCCACAGTTGTGACAAAACTCCTTTGGAAGTGAGATGACGCTGCACAGGTTCTTGAGAGCAGGGTGAATAGGATCGCATGAGCCAAGTATTTCTGCCGTCACGCCACTTCTATGTTGCTTTTAGTGATATGTATATAGTTTGTGCTGGTACGAAGAGAGTGGGGCAAACGGTCACAATTAAAGTAATTAAAGACCGAGACAGAACCCCGCATGTTGGTAATTTTTAGCCCCAGGCTAATCTACTAATCCATTGTGATTGGACAAATAGGGATATGCTGATATTTATTTGGGCTATCTGAAAATAGGACGCCCCGAAATTTGAGGGTTGATCATATTTCTTCTAAAACTGACATAATTTAGTTGTAAATACCAAATTTTCAGGTCCACACCGTGTCAAGTGTCATCTTGTATATTCGTGTCATTTCTCAAATATAGATAGAAAGATAGATGGATAAATAGATAGATAGATAGATAGATAGATAGATAGATTAGAATAGAATAGAATAGACTAGACTAGACTAGATTAGATAGATAGACAGACAGACAGACAGACAGATAGATAGAGATATTACCAGATGTTATTATTATTACTATTATTCCCATTACTATGATCATTATTGTGTTTTTTAATTGTCATCCCATATATATATAATATATATAATATATAATATATATATAATATAATATAATATATATATATATCTATATCTACAGACACATGTAATATACACATAGCCACTATGGTTGCTCAACTCCCCGTTCCAAAAGTTACTTCCCAAGCCAGGAGAAGATCCCGCCGAAGGAGACCGGCCCGGCGCGCTCCCAGGGAGTCAATTTGTACATTAAAAACTTGGCGCCTCGGCACAACAAAGATAGGGAGGTTAACCATCAATGGTGGATGGCCATTTCAGGTACCTAAATTAGAGGTACCTACCATATATAAGGGCTATATAAGGCCTATGTAAGTGAATATCACCACAAAATATGGCCTTATATGGCCTTATATGGTACAGTACCTCCAATTTAGGTTCCTGAAATGGCCATTGAAATGGGGGAGAATTCCCTGAAGAATAGGGAGATTGACAATCAACAATTGGGGATACTAAATGCGGATCAGAAAAAAGTTGCTATAGGTGATATCCCCAATAGCAAAAGTGTGACAGCAGGCAGTGAACAGCTATCAAATGTCAACCCAACCATGCCGGAACCCACAGCACAACCGACACCAGAACCAATATACTGGAACCACACCTGAACCTCTGGAATCACAGCACCGGAACGTCCAGAACCACCCGGAACCAGCCCGGAACCCACACAGGAACCACCCGGAACCACCCGGACCCCTGGAACCCACATCTGGGCCGAGACCCCTAAGCTAACGCTGCTGGGGGAAAACAAGGGGGGACCCATTCTTCCTCAAAGGAACCTTAAAAGTTGAAGGGTTTGGCAGTCAAACATGTTGCTAAAAGCACAGTTTGGGTTTAAGCATGAGAGCTGATCACAAACGGGTTCAAGTGTTCTCAGTGTTTAGCCGTCTCCCCTGTGGGGAAGAGATGTCCCCATCTCACATCATGTGTGGACAAATCTGTCCAACAACGCCGAAGGTGGAGTATGAAGCAAAGTTATTTGAGGAAACTAGTTCCACCTTGTGCGCATCAGCATCACCATCACTTTCACCGTCATGTTTTTTTTCACCATCAACTTTGGTAAGCGGTTGCCTTTGTCAAATGATATGAACCATCGCTTTGGCCTTCCAAAATGTTGGTTTGATCAACTATCAGGGGCGTTTGGCCATTAAAACTATTGGGGTTGAACCACCCGAAAAATGAACACGGAAGTGACCAGTCAGTTTGAGTATTCCAGCATGCATGTTGTTGGCAAATCATTTCGAGCCATGCCCACTTGCCTACTTGCCGTAGACAGGCTCCAAATCACAGCAGATCCGTTTCTATCTTTCCGGTTCAAGACCCTCAAGCATACTTACCTCAGGAGAAACCCAACCTCTCTCCATTCCAGGTTGGCAGGATGGAGTGGTACCACTCCAACCATTCCAATCAGACAAGGTGGTGCCTCCCCAATTATAAGTTGGTTCTAAGTCCATGAACCATAGATATATCTACTATGAACCCTAACAATTGGAGTTATAAACATTTATAAACCAACTTAGCTACCATAAAGCAGCTATAAATCCGTATTTTTCTATTTAAAACCTCCATTTTCCCCGTTCTCCAAAAGGGTTTTCAACCACCATTTCATCCAGTGCCAAGGATGAGCAGACGGATGACGACTCCCTGCGTGGCCTCTTCGAGTCCTTCGGCACCATCACCTCGGTCTGCTCCATGAAGGCGTCGCAGGGCGATGATTCATACATGGATGGATGGTATATACGGTATGAATAATTCATAATAATTCCATATGTATATATATATGTACATGCATACACTATCCACATTATTTAGCATATACCATAATATTGCAAGGTAAATTACTTTAATCTGATATCATGAGACAAATAAGAAGAACAGTAATAAACTAAACACCATAACATTATATCATATTTTTAGTATTCAAAATCATAATATCATATATACATATACAGTTGCATTTGTATGTTTGTGTATGTATGTCATGGAGTGGAATGGAATGTAATGCAATGCAATGACTCATAAACTGCAAGGTAATTGGTACACACACATATATTATACTGTATACATATCCAGTTTTAATACTACAAACAGGGTATACAAATTGAGATGGGTACATGGGTTTGTCTGAAGATGGGAATGGGCTCCCAGTTTATGGCCTTGTTCGTATGGAATTTCTGATAAAGCGTGGGATTCTGGAGTTTGTGATTTTTGTACAGATTGGGTCAAAACTGTCAACCCCAAAACTTACGTTTAATATCAAAGACGACAACTTCTGTGGGTCCAGAATGGCACCCCTTTCTTGACCCGTTCCATTTTGTACATTTGTTGGTGGACGTCATTCCTCATCCAGAGACTGCCAGAAAAGCCTTTGACAGTTGTACTTCGCCTTCCTAGACATGCTTCTGGTTTGCTTAAGATCATACCCTCCAGTCAATTCAACAAACCGACCCTGATTTTTGGCAGCCAATTTTTATTGGAAACTCATCTTCCAATCCCTATTTGGCAGGGTCTATGTTGGGCTTAAAAAAACAGACAGGAAGTCTTCCAGTCGACATAAAGATTGCTGAAGGAGTCGCCCTCGCAAACTGCCCAGAGATTTGTTGACCCAAGCCACATTTGCCAATGGGGCCGACAGGAGCCTTCTGGCAAGTGCAAGGCTTGGACAGGATGCGTGTTGAATTTGTATGAGGTTTTCCGATGTCTAGACACATGTCTATGCCGTGGAGTCGCCACAAACTGCAAGCCACGCGCCTTAGCCATCGCAAACACAAAACAAATTCGACCCAGATCCCAGATCCCTAAGGGTCCATCCCATCTCCAATTGACATCGACTGCCCCGACTCGCGTGTCGTCAGGGCTTTGGCTTCGTCTGCTTCAGCTCACCAGATGAGGCCACCAAGGCTGTGACCGAGATGCACCTCAAGGCGCGCAGAAAAACCAGGGGGCAACAGGACTACACTGACTTCCGATGATTCCGATGATTCGGATGATTTGTATATTATCATAGCGATTTCTGGTGATTCAGAGGCTTGAATTTCGAGATTGTATGATAGCTGAGGTGGTGAAGGGCAAGCCCCTCTACGTTGGTTTGGCCGAGAAGCGTGAGGTCCGTGCCGAGCGCCTCCGCGCCTTGGCGGTCTATGAAATCGTGAATAGAATGGACTCGCTGGCGGCTTCAGACCTTTTGTTGATTTTCAATCATGCCAAAATGGCCACATCATAGTTTAGGATAGTTTAGGATGGGTTGATACCACAGGCAATTGCAGTGGCGGCCTTCTTGTTGTTGCCTGATTTGAATTGTGCGACATGGTTTTGCCAGAGCGGCCATGGCATGTTTGAGACTGGCACATCCAAGGTCAGCGCTACTCCCCAAGCGGTGTCGGTGGCAAGGGCATGGGCATGGGAGGCAAAGGCAAGGGCGGCAAAGGTGGCGGAATGGGCAACCAGATGTACGGCAATCCTATGGGCGGCATGGGAGGTATGGGTGGCATGGGTGGCATGGGCAACAACCCCATGATGGGCATGGGCGGCATGGGCAAAGGCGGCATGATGGGCGGCCAAGGCCAGAATGCCGGCATGATGATGGGGGGCAAGCAGGGCAAGGGAGGC
>Ga0126342_10005475_pt1 | contig 22169 bp, 18 predicted proteins | sample Cyp1metagenome_FD_92528 | JGI IMG/M metagenome (GOLD analysis project Ga0126342, IMG submission 92528) | Coral microbial communities from Lord Howe Island, Old Settlement Bay, Australia - Cyphastrea 1 metagenome | ecosystem: Host-associated > Invertebrates > Cnidaria > Coral ...
AGACTATAGCGCTCTCGCTCTCGCTCTCGCGCGCGCACTCGCGCTCTCTCTCTCTCTCTATCTCTCTGTGAGCATGTAGAAATCCGAGGGTCATTCCCTTCCTATTGTTTTAGGCCATTTCAGGGGCTCACGTTGCAACCCGGAGGATCCCGCAAATTTGCTCATCATGCCCGGGCGCGAGAGGGTGGAGCTGATCATGACGCACAAGTCCAAGGTCATTGATACCCAGGCACATGGCAGGGGCCTTTTGATTTCAGAATCGTTTGCATGTAGCACTGGAACTTATAACCGCCAGCGCACATACAAATAAAGCTGTAGGAATGCACTGATTCAGAGATGATAAAGGTTCCGTCCAAAAAAAGACGCAATGATTGATCCCAAGTAACCACTTTTTTTAGGTCAATCACCAGCCAGGTGGCACTGAATCCCATAGCTGCCCCAGGTGGTTGAAGATTCGGAAGGTCCTGCTGTCGTCGTGGGATGTGATGATGGCGCAGTTTACGCATGGGATTTGGGAGGCCATGACAAGGGCCAAATCTATGCTGAAATGCGCTCGCTCAGCCCCATGGAGGTTCCATGCCTTGAACAACGGCTGTGCGAAACGCATTGGAAACGCATTGAAATGCAGAGACTGCACTGTATAAGTCCTGCAGACAAAATATTGGTTTGTTCCATGTTGTTCCCACTGTTTTGATGAGATGTAGTCTTCCGCTTGCCTTGGGAGACTGCATGCATATGGTCAGCAAGTAACAACAATTTCGGTCATTGGGTAATCGGCACATTTCTTCGTCTTCGGTTTCGACCCATGCCGTGGGACCCGCCAGCCTTGACTACTAGAGGTGTTCCCTGAAGTCAGCCAACTGGCAAAAATGCATCAACAGGTGCTGTTGAACTTCACCAAGGACAAGTCAAGAAGACATCCCAAGATGGTCTGCTTTTCAACATTTTTCAAGGATAGTTACCTTCTGGTAAATTAACTTGTTGACCCTGAAAATGACCAATTTATAGTGGTTTCACTAGTCTTCCAATCCCGTTTGCTGGCAGGGTCCAACTGTTAATTTACTGGAGGGTAAATCCATGGATTTGTGGAAAATTGCCCATTTATAGATGATTTTCCCATTAGAACCTCCATTTATAAGGGATTTTCCATGGCTATGTTAGTCATCATGGGGATGCTTTTCTGGATGCCCCGCAACAAAAACTTCGCCTCCGAGGTCTTCCTGCCTCCCTTTCTGCTGATCGTCTCAGCTCTGCAGATGGTCTCCTTCGCCTTCGGCCCCGCGATTCCCTGGAAGAAAACGGTGAAGCAGCCGGCCGTGGTGACACATCAGGCGATGGCATGGAGAGAGAACACTCCTTTTTTTAGGAGTGAGGAGAAGCAAGATCCTATTAGAATAATGAGAATTCATGGGAACGTACGCTTTCAATCTATCTTCTTGGGGTTGCTATGTATTCAAAATATTTCAAAATGCCTTTTACCATTGAACGTTCGCAGCATTATGATTTGACAGAGAGCTCCTTTTCGAAACTCAGCATGTCGGCCGTCGGCTGGTGGTTCTCAGCAGGTCATGATGTTGGACTTCAAGTTCACTGCGACTTGGCGCCCCATCGAGCCGTGGACATGATCTGATGTACAGATCAGTTGATATCGGATGAATTAAATATATATATATATACATAGAATATAGAATATTATATATAGAATGTTTAGCTTTATAGCTTGTATAATTCTAGTAGTAACGTTCTACACACACACATAAATATATACATGTAATCACACACACACACATATATATACATATACATAACTTAATAGTGTTTAATAGATATAGATTTGCATACGTTACATCAGTAAAAGCAAAAACTCAATGATGTATTTAGCTTATCCAGCTGGGCCAGCTGAACGTGTGGCAAAGCCGCGAACCGCCTCCTCGTTCATTCTGCGATAATGTTTGATGGAACTTCTGACTGGTGGATTTCCGAACTTGAAGTCTTGAACTTGGAATGCATATGAGCCATGAAGAATGCAGAAAGGACAACAATCAGCCAACAACGGTATTTTTGATGGCTCAGATGTTTTCTGGAACTTTGAACTCATGAAAAGTGACTACGGATGTCTTCCCCCCGTTTGGCATGGCAGGTGACCATTGACAAGGCTATGATCTTTTGGCCGGAAATGATTGCGGTGTTGACCTTAATCGTGGCTCTAAGCGGATTCAGCCATATCTTTTTGAGTTTATTTTCAACTCTAGGGGTGATTAGCTGGGAGGATCCCAGCTGACGTTTCAACATCGATCCCAGGTGATGTTTTTGTTCAGCGCCTTTGCGGGCTTGCCCTCGGTGGCTGATGGCTACTGCCGATCTATTCAGAATTCCAAGCAGTTCCGCGATGAGATGGAAGGTACCCCAGGATGTGCGCATTTCGCTCTGCAGCTCGGAAGTAGAGAACAATTTTGGTTGCGGGTTCTCTATGTTTGATCTATAGCCACAGAGATGTAGAGAGATCGCTATATCAAATATGCCGTCGTCGTCGTCGTCCTCCTCCTCCTCCTCCTCCTCGTCATCGTCATCGTCATCATCATCATCATCATCATCATCAGCATCACCGTCACCGTCATCGTCATCGTCATCATCATCATCATCATCATCATCATCATCATCAGCATCACCGTCACCGTCACCGTCATCGTCATCGTCATCCATCGTCTTCGTCTTCGTCTTTATTTTCATTTTCATCTTCGTCTTCATCATCTATATCACCCATCATCATCATCATCACCACCACCATCATCATCTATATCATCTATACTCATCTATATCATCTATATCATCTATATCATTTATATCATCTATATCATCTATATCATCTATATAATCTATATCATCTATCTATCTATCTATCTATCTATCTATCTATCTATCTATCTATCTATCTATCTATCTATATATATCATCAATATCATCAATATCACCAATATCATCAATATCATCTATATCATCTATATCATCTATATCATCTATAATTATCATCTTTATCATCTTTATTATCTACATATAATACATCACACACACACATACACACACACACACATATATATAATATATATAATATATATATATATGTAGTGTATGTATGTCCATATGATTATGTACACACACACGCACGCATATCACGATATATTTAGCATAAACCCTTAGTAAACCTACTTATAAAACAACTTAACTAAGTAGAGGGCACCACCTTTTGAACACGCACATGGAAACTATCAAAATGATTCGATGATTGAATTGATTTTGGGGGCATCGGAGGGACCAGCCATGGGCGGATTTGGTGCCTAGATGCCCCCAGCTGTCACTGGATGTGCATCCCCGTTGGTCTGTGGTTATTGCTCATGGACTCACGCTTAGTTACGGTTAGTTTATCCATTTGTAGATGGGATCATCTCTTTTTTGGACAATATAAGTTCATAGATTCACAACTGTAAAGGCCCTTGTTTTCCCGCACGTGCGTACGTGCGCGTCCCTTATAGAAATCTATCGGAAGACCCGACTCAAAGGTACACCCCCGCCCCCCATCTTCAACCTTTTTGGTGCCATCTTCAGAATTCAGGAAGCTGGCGAAGACCTTTTCGGCAATGACCTATTTGTTGATGCAGTTGCTCTCAACCGCCCTGGTGGTGCCGATTGTCCAATCCATGGCAGAGTCCGTGCGTTGTGTCTTCCCAGAAGATGTTCCATGGACAGAGACTTGCTGAGGTCATTTCGGGGATGACCACAAGGTGCTCATACAATTTACCCTCGGGTAAACTAACATAGCTATGGAAAATCACCATTTTTAATTGGGAAATCCACTATTTCTATGGTGATTTTCAATAGCTATGTTTGTTTACCAGAGGGTACATAAATTTTCCATACGGATGATTCAAAGGGCCACTTAATGTTTCCACGTAAACCCGGTGGGATTCTTTGAGTCAACAATCCATATATTCAGCTGGGGAGTTCTGTCTCGAAGCTTAGGACGCTTTGATTGGCAACCCCAGCGGCAAGATCGTACTAGCTTCGGCGACTGATGTGATGTGCTTCCGAGGGAACCACACCATCCTCCTGTTGGCGATCGCCATTGTTCTGCCCATCTACCTCTATGTCTTGGTTCCATACGCCGTGTGTGCAGGGGATGCTCACTATGTGCCGTCCAGCATTTTGTTTGACTGGAAGGTGTGGGAGGATAAGAACACCTGGTGGAAGGCGGCCGAACGCTCTGCCACGGATTTGCACTTGGCCTTTCTTCACCCAAACCCCAGGGAGGTCTTCCGAACCAACATCCTTGAGCTCTTGGCCAAGATCCTTCTGCCGGTGGTGACGATCCTGTTGGCCCCTACGCCCTTGTGTGAAATGATTGGCGTGATGCTCATTGGCTTGGTGATGTGGGTGACCTGGCAGCAAGAAAACCAGCAACCTTTGCCATGCAAACCATCACCAGAGATCAGCCCTTGCGCCAGGTAAATGCCATGATCCACCCGGCTTACGTGGAGAAGAAGATGACCATTCTGGTTCAGGACAGGCAGCGGCTTCGCATCTGGGGCCCCAGATGTTACGGGGTTTGGCTCCAGGGTATCCCCATGTATCCAATGTATCCCCTAAAAAAGCCCTTTGACCTGCTCTTCCAACCAGGACTTAAAGCTCTTCACCTTCCTCACAATGGCATGTGGAGTGTTCACAGTTTACTTGGAAGATCCGGAGTCCAACCTGCCGGTGTACTGTTGCTGGGCGAGAGATTTCTCGTTTCCATCCCGAGTCATAGAAGGGTAGTTCATGGTAGTTCAAACCGGTTATGACCCCTTAGTGACTTATTATTTTTTGTTCAGTTTCTATTTTTGCTTCAGGGTTCCGGGTAGCGAGCTGGCCAGGTTTGCTTGGAAGTGGCGGCTTCGTCGTGGTCCTTCTTCTCTTCCAGTTGTCGCTGTTGGAATCTGCTCGTCCCAAAGTACACCAACTGATTGTCAGCAAACAGGGGCCCAGTGAAGAGGTCTCAGCAGAGTGAGTGGTGCGGTAAATTGGAAAACAAGCTGCCATTGAAACAGGTGGCTAGCCCCCTAAGGCTGAGGGCATGTGAGGCTTCCTGATGCCTTATCGACATTTTGCACTGAGAGAAGCGCACGCTAGGGTGGGTCATTTGAACGAAATGGCCTCTAATTAAACCCCACCAAGGTGAAAAGTTAGGCTGGCCGTTGTTCTGAATCATTTTCATCCCCCCTTAGGGGCAGATCATGTCAAGCTGCACCCTTGAATGATCTGACTGGTGGAGTGAAATGGAGTGAAATGGAGTGAACCACCAACCACTTCCGAAAATCCAAGCCTTGGTGGGAGCCATGCACGTTCCTGGGCCAGCCTTGGGCCTGGATGGGTTTCACCAATTGCATTACTATGCATCGCTGTCTCAGGCGCAACCCCCTGACCTTGCTATGGCCGCTCAGCGGCCGCATGCGCCAGTTCCGAGAAAGTCCAATGTGACGAAGCAAAATGGCCTGCCGTGTTGACTTTGTTGTTGTTCATTTTCTTGAGGCTCTCATTATTCTCATTTGCCATGTGGGTATACTATCCAAGAAAAGGTTAGGAAAGGCAAATATCTAGTGATCTATCAACATCGCCCTGAACGACGGATGGTTGGAGCCAAATATATGACTGGACATGAACATAGAATCTCAGGGCGCAAGTCTCAGCCCAGTCCTTGACTTATCCTCAGTTTCCGTTCAAATCGACCACGATGTAGTAGATTTCTGTAGATTTGATTGGCTTTCACCAGCTACTTAAGATTTGTTCAGACCTTTGGCCAAAGCGTTTGACACTGAGGAAGGGGCAGATCAGCTCCATCACTTTGCCAAGCTTTGTGCTGAAGAAGCACTGGCAAGCCCTCGAAAGATGTAAGGCAACGGCACGCTGTGGGGAGGGCGAGGTGATCAATTCTGCATGGTCAGTGACATGTTTTGACAATTGGTCAATCCTGGGGGTAGCCTCAAATGGCTATGGATCAATACCTATACATACCATTTTTAGGGGGATGAACATCCATGAATCCCAGCTATTTTGATGTGAACTACAGGGGGATAGGGTTTTGACCCATCCCCAAATCATCATCGGATCATTTCAATGGGAACATCAACCACATGGCTGGCATCTTCCAGCCAGCTGAGGTGCAAACCTTGTGTACCGCAGGGCACGACGGCATCTACGTGCTTGGAGCGGAAAATGGCACGGTTCAGCTGTGGCAGCGCGACGCTTCGGTCGACCAATAACTTTCCGCAGATCACCGGGCAGTTTCACAGGGTGACCGGGGACGAGGCTGCGACCCTCCGGTTTGAACATGGCTGGGAAGTTTTCCATAAATGGAGGTTTGAATGGGATGATCATTTATAAATGTGACATTTTCCATGGCCATGGTTGATTACCGGAGAGTATATATCTCTTTAAGGGGAGAGTCTTTTGGTTTATATAGGCAAGTCTGGTATGATAATCCCAGTCCCAAAACACTTGGTCGCCAGCCCAGTTGATGAGAGTCTGCTTGCAGTGTTTGAATGTCGGATGCCCAGGGCCAGAAGCAATGCAGACTTTTCATCGATGAGACAGTCTGTGCATAAAACTAGATAATTGCAGAATGAATGCCCCTATTTGTGAAGTTCACGACTCTTCAATCATTTGGAATGATGGTTAGTAGGAGGGGTAACTATCCCAAAATTGCCTTGTTTCAGGTCAGTGCATTATTGCAGCTTAAACAGAGACATAGACTAGGATTCGATCATAGAACACTTGAACATGCAAAAACTGTGCATATTATATAAAGAGCTTTGCTAGTTAGCGCCGTCGTGAACAGTTCACTGTGGCTCTCTCAACATCCGTGGGCAGATATGTGGAGGATCCTCCAATTAGTAAGTGGCTACAGCAGGTGGTTCTCGTTAGAAATGGGATTACCCAGTTAGAGACTTATTGACAATGATATACAATGATGTTTAGCCACTTTGTAGACAGGATGATCCTCCAAGAGAACCCTCAGATCAAAGCCCTGGCACCCAAGTCTGCCGCAGAAACGCACCGCGCGTGAAAATGTACGCGTGACGCACCTCTCAAGAGCAGTGCGAGAGCCAAAGGCCGTTGATGACTGCGGAGCACCAACGTTGGAAGTGAATCGTTTCAAAGTCAAATAGCTCCGTGCAGTTTAAATTTTCATAATGCACCACTGGCCTTACTTAAAAAAACCTGACAAGTAGTGATGACAATGATGTTATGTGACGACACCCATCATTTTCCGGGGGTAGACAGAGTGGTTTGGATTTTCTGGGTCTCATAGCAGCTCCACGCTGCCATCAACTGCCTCTGGCCAACGTCATCAACGGGAATAGCTTGACGTCATAAGGACAGCTGTGGCTTCCGTTCTTTTTTGCCATGTGAGAAGAGATGCCATAGATGCCATAGATGCCATACTGTAGATGCCATAGATGCAATGTTCTACCAATTGGAACGCGTGAAATGGCAGGTGATTTTCTACACATTCCAGCAGCTGTCCGATGTCGGGATCCAAAAAATTGGCAATTCTCGTGTCAAAAGATGCGTGGCTGAGGATGATGCTCCAGCGTGGGTCCTTGAGAGGCATCACGTTTAGACAAAACATGTCCGGCTGTTCTTTGAGTAGGGCAAAGGTCCAAAAAAAAAGCGCCAACAAGAAAGTGTGGTAGGACCTGGTAGGATTGGGGAATCCCTCAGATTTAGTATCATTTAGTATCAGCATGTATCGACTTTTTTAGAATGTGACAATATGACATTGTGCGCATCACGCGGATGGAGGGGTGTTTGATAATCCCAGTTGATACCTCTTCGATTCGACCGAGTCCATCGGTGCAGCTGCTGCAGCTCGAGCCGCAAACTGCACCCTGCCTTATGCCTGGTGCTATATGATGTATATGATGTCATATGATGTATATGAATGATTAATGATTATGAATGTATATGATGTCATATATGATGTCATGCCCAGAGATGTATCAGTATGATTGGTATATATATATATATAAATGATGTTCTTTTTTCTCGCCCAGATATGTAAAAAAAGATTCGGTGGTCTTAGCATTGAATGGAGGGTGTGACCATGGGAATCCTCACGAGCCATGGTTTTTGTGGAGCCCGCAGCACGCGGGCTTTGGGATCTCGCGCCCAGTATCGTCTCATGCTACGAGGAACGCGCCCTGTTCGAAGATACGGGCAATCAAGGCTGGATCCTTCGAGTGGAATTTGCCACTGGGATTTCTTATGAGAACAGCTATTTTTCTTGGTGGTTTTGGTAAAGGTCAAGGGCATTCCACGTGATCCTCCTCCACATCAATCTCTTCGACCTCAAACAAGCCAATTATACTAAGGTTACTAAGTCATACTAAGTCACTAAGTCTTCAGCCATCTCCAATCTTACCTCCAATCATCCCATCCATATCCACATCCATCCTATCTTCAACCAAAAATCCAAACATTTCTATAAACGTGCACACAAATCTATACACATCCATACAAATCCACACATTTGGGTAAATTACAACGATCTCACTGCGACCGAACCCTGGAATGATGGCTAGTAGGAACAACTATCCCAACATTTAGCCATATTCAGCCTATATAGCCCAACTTTTTCAGGTCAGTGGATTCTCAAAGTTTCTTCACCAGACACATACCCAGCGGAAAAAAAACGCACCATCTTCCCATCCGAGGCAAAGTGCCCAGCCTTGGCCATGCGCGACTGCCTGGCTGAGCTGATTCAACGCCATGGCAGCTGTCGGACCTCCTTCGAGGGGAAGATGGCGGCCGTGAGGCGAAAAGCTCCAAGCATTCAGGACGCCTGGGATGATGATGGGATGTGACAGATTTCAAGTTGACTACTGTGGTTGATAGAATTGGGTGTTCATGATGGGGGAAAAACTATTATTATTATTGTTATTATATTTTTGGACCAGTTTTCCGTGTGGAAGTCTACAATTTTTGTTTGACAATGGGGGTAGGTTTGATGCTGTCGGGATGATTTTGAAGCTCAGGGCTGACTTGAGCACTATGCCCTGCCATCCAAGGAGTGCCACAGCCTGGAGGAAGTGCTCCGGCGCTGCTGCGAGCGGCAGCCCTTCCATGCCTTTCACGTCAGTGGGACACATGGGAGGGATGCAGCGGCCGCGGTAGCAGTGGCAGCTCATCCTGCAGTGCTGGATGAAAGCTCCTGCCAGCAGCTGTTGCTGGAACTGCTGCAAATGTTGGCCATGCTACTAGGCATCCAGGAGTCTTAATTGGGTGCTTGGGGTGCTGCGTGATGTGCTGAGAATGACCGGTGTGATGGCAACCACTTGGAACATTTCGAAACCTTCACGTTGATGCAAAAGCGGTTAGGGGAGAACATTCTCTACCTGCATGAGTGTGAAGGGGATGCAAGATGATACACAAATCTCTTGGAAAATTGTTCCCCTTGACTTGAGAGCTGCCCTTTTCTCTTGCAACGATCTACACAGATGGTCTTCCAAACACCGAGTTGCCCAGTGATGACTTGAACATCTTGAACAAATCCACCCATCCTCAGTGCCAACCCCCGATTCACAATGCCCTGGATGGTTTGTTTGATTTGTTTTTTGTTTGGGGTCCCATTTTTGATAGACATGTATTCTGTTTATCCAACCTGTGACATTTATCTCAATTTCCCGTATTGGCCGCAAGAATGAATAGAGCCAAGACCAAACCAAGGTTTTGTGAGTGCAGTTCCACTCAATTTTAACGGCCACGCCGCCACGCGGTCGTATTAAAAAAAACAGGGGGTTAAGATTTGATATCGCAACTTCTAGTGGTTGTAACATGTTTTAACCATGGGTACCATCCAGTGTTTCTTACCAGCCAGGACTTCCAATGGCCGACAGTCGGCCCATTGGACCGTGCCGACCTGGCCGTGGCATGCCCGGCTTCCGGGCAGATGGGGCGGGCGCGGCCGGAGATCGAGGCGGCTCAGGGGCCATGTGAGGCGCAGGGGACCGGAACACCCCAGGGATGGGGCACGATTGGCCAGGATCTATGGGATCAATCCCTGATACCTCGGATGAATTCGGATGAAATAGGTCCAATGCTAGACTCGTTTTTTTTTTGAGGTGGTAATTGTTAGGAAGATGGGATGAATATCAACACTTAGATGTTTATGTGGACCAGAAAGCTCCGATTTGGTCAGAGATGATCCATCTATTGGTCGGGGATTCACAGCAAAACTATGCAAATGGAATTTCCTTGTTTTTTATGTGTTGACGACTCTAATAATTTGCGAACAGTTTGGTATCTCCCAACTACGTTATCACCAAAGGATATCAAATTCCTTGAAGGTCACCTGTGCAAGTTCCAGCCAGGACAGATGGTAATTCCCCCAAACCGTTGCAAGGCCAAGTCCGTTGGGGACACATACACAGTACGCAAACACACACACACACCTTTACATTTTAACACTATCTTCGGGTGTCATTACATATGTGTCATTTTCATGGCTATGTATATACAGTATACATTTTTTTCATCTCAATCATCTCCATCCATCTCAAGCTCGGCGCTATCCAGGTGGCCCATGGCAACTTGGATCCCGGCAGCCTTGTGGCCCTGGGTTCCCAGGAGGTGCTAGTGACGCTGGTGGCAGTGGCTGGATCTCATGGTTAGGAACTCTGCTTAGTCATATGGGGGTTTCCATAAATGGAGGATACCCAATAGCTGGATGGTTTTTCAAAGGGAAAATCCATGAAAATCCCATTTTTCAATGGATGATTTAGGGGTACCACCATTTTAGGAAACCTCCATATGTTATAACTCACCCATTTATAAATGGGATACTGGGATACTCCACTTTTTTGGGGGACTTGCCAGGGTCCCAGGGTTATGAAGACCACTTAGTCACTTAGGCTTCGTGGGATGATCCTCCAAGTATGATGCCCAGCTAAACATCCTTTTGGGGAGCCATTCTCTTGCAGTACCTTGGTTCCAGTTCTCGTGACGAGGTGTGGTTGAGAAGGAACTTTGCCAGCAAGCTGGTGATCGGCATCCCACAGCGTGTCTTGCCAAACTCGGGTGCCTTGGGATGCTTCACAGCCCTTCTGTCACTATCCGTGGAGCTGCAGGCCAAGCAGCGGCTGGGAGAAGCTGTGCAGATGGTCCATGAAGAGCTCCAGCGGGCGCGGAAGGAGGCGCTTCGGGGTGAAGTTGGATGCTTGGAGGAAGGGCGTTGGCAACTGGCCTGCAGGTAAAGTGCATGTCTGCGAATGCACATTGCATCGAACAGGTGTTTCGCTTGTTTTTTTGATGTTTTTTGTTTGTTCCATTTTGTTCCCATTTTTCGTTAAGGTTTGGCATAGCGCAGACTGAGGCCGTTGGCTCTGGTGAAGCTCCGCTCTCCTCTCCCAGAGCTGCAGGAGGTCGTTGGAGCACTCCAGCGGCACGGCCTCGAAGTGACGATCGATCCCCTGCCACCATCGGCCCTTCCCAGGCACCTGGCCCTGCGCTTGGACTTGGACCTCAGCTCCCAGGTGGTGACCCTGGAGGCTCCCAGGGCGCAGCAGCTGCTGGAGGATTTCATCTTTCTCATTGGAAGGGCGAAGTTGCAGCAGCCACTGCAGGAGCTGCTTGGGGCTCCCGTGGATCGAGTGGATGCGATGGTGCCTGATGCGCCTGATGTGCTGCGGGCTGCGGTGCTGGAGGCTTTACCTGAGCCGGAGGTCCTGCAAGATGATGTGCCGCCACCTGAAGCAGGATTGTCTTCCATTTTGTCGTGTCAGTCAATGTTCTTGAGTTTTCCTTTTTTGGGTGATGGATGGATGAGATGATGAGATTGCATGTTTCAAAACTCAAAAGTGATGCTGAAAAAAGCTGAAGCCACTTTTTTGCGATCCGTGGACGCTGCTGAACTCCAATCCCCAACTTTTCCTGGTCATTGATCTGAGGCTACGACAGTTGGGCTTGGACTCGATCTCAGCGGTGTTTTTGAAGGGCCGACTGTCGGAGCTGTTTGGTGGCAGCCTTCCAGGTGGCAGTGGGTCAAGAGAAGTTTGACCTTAGATCTTGGCCGACCCTAACATGATTGAGACACGCACCAAATGAAAAAGATAGGACCAGCTTGATACGACCATAAAGTTTTGATGATGCCGAAGGACTGGACCGCCCCCCCAGGTGCTTTGGATGCCCAGATGTCAACATTGACAGACTTGGCTGCTGCGCTGTGCGGAGATGTCCAGACATCTGAAGGATGCCTTGGACCTGCATCTGGAGCTTCATCGCGGTTGGCTGAAGAGGCGGACTGGCCAAAGCTGAGGGAATTGTGGGCAGGACATCATCATCTACTGGAAATGGTCTACGAAACCAGTTCTTTTGTTCTCTTGGGCCCCCCGGCCTGGGCAGCTGCGTTAACGACATTGCTGGGCTTCTATCTCAAATGGAAAGGCCTGGAGACTGTGTTGCTAAGAGTTTCTTTGGTGTATGCCTTACTGGCAGTGCTGCAGCATTTTCTTCACTGGATCCTGGCGAAACTAATCTTGGCCTACGACCTGCGGTATGGCGAGCTGACTGCTCACGGTTGGAAAGCCAAGGGCTCCAAGGGCCAGCCCTCAGCGGTCATCGTGGTAGAAAGCCCCAGAGGCGAACTGCTGGGTGTGCTGTGTGTCCGGACAAGTCTTCGTTCCGGCTGCTGGCGGCGGCGCCGGCGGGTGACCAGCCTGTGGCATGCCACCGTGCAGCCCGAGGCCCGAAACGCGGGAGTTTGCGGGCAGTTGCTGCGGCGTGCAGAGCAATGGGCTGAGGAGGTTGGAGCGCAGGAGTTGGAGGCTGTCTGTTTGAATCCAGCGGCCAAAGCTGCTTGTTGGAATATGGCCTTGGAGCTCCAGAATCCCAAGACGGGACGCTGGCCTTTGATCCCGGCCTTCTTTTCCAAGACCCTCCGAGAAATGGCGTGCAGCGTGTTTGCAGAGGCCAAGGTCTTGTGGGAAAGGTAAAATATGATAAAATGATAATAAATTATATATATATATATACATATACATATGTATATAAAATTATATGTATGATATGCAGTTTGACACCAACCAGGATTGAACCAACGTCTCCCTGCTTTCGTCTGAGGTCGCGTGATGCTCAGCAAAATTAGCACTGAAGTCACAGCCTCAGGCCGGACCAGGTGCAAATGATTAGGATATGTTAGGATCTGTGAACGTCCGTGGTTGTTTTTGGGGGGTTGTTACCTTTTCAATGGATTGGCTTAAGTACTGTAGATTTACAGGAACCCCTAGTTTTCATGGAAAAAGACATGGTTTCCTGCAGATTTTCCAATATTTCCCCTTAAACCAATCCACTGAATTTTGGGACACATTTAGGAAACCATTTGTCAAAGGGAGGGCCGGGTCCCTTCAGACAGCGAAAGTTGCTGAGGTCGATCCCCCTCTTGGATGCTTTGACGGCAGCATCTATGAGTTGGGCTCAGCTGATGTTGGGTGTCAAATGAGCGATGCGATGTGAATGAAGATATCGCAATTAAAGTGATGAGTCATAAATATGGTCCATTTATTTATTTAATTATATATTATATATCATATATATTCTATAAATGGATGTTCCAACAACTATTCTATTTAGTTCCTTTCCGGGGGCATTCGTTTGAAATGGCTAGCCGGTTGTTCCATCGTGGAGCTGCTGCAGACGTTGCGCTCCCATGTGTCCAGGTCTCAAATGTCCCAATTCACAGCTTCTCAGCTGGCCAAAACCTCTTGGGCTCTTGGGAAGTTGGGTCGGTGCCCTGGCCGTGCTGATCAGCACCATGATGGATCTGGGAGTTGGAAGTGTGTGTTGCATGTAGGGTGACAGGATGCCTCTGCCAGATGGGGATGTGCAGGATTTCAAAACTGGGACACTTCACTTCACCCAAAAGTGATCAAATTCTTCCTTCGGCTCATGAGAGTTGACATGTTCGAACACGTGCTCCAACTGATTTGTGGACGCCACGCCGCACCGTGAAGGCCCAAACAGCTGTCAGAGTCCACAGGTGAAACATGGTGAAACATGGTGAAACATGGTGAACCATGGTGAAACATGGTGAAACCCCGGGGGCAAATTTTCTTTCAAAAATAGCTACCAACAAAAAAACATATCTCCAAGCTATGGCAAATGGCCATGCTGAACCAACCACATCCAGCCACAGCAAAGACCTTCAGCTTCACCTTGGCCTCGGACTGGCTCCAGTATGTAGCTATGTCGTCCTGTAGCAGGGAGCTGATGGAAAGCTCCGGAAGGGCCCTGGCAATAGCTTCATGGCTATGCATTCGAAAGGGGTAAGTGATTTCGAACTAGAGCCAATGGTGCAGAGGTCTAGCGGCATCAATTGAGCTGCTGAATATTTGCTCATCAGGTCTACACATCAGTCAGTGCACTTTGCGCGCTGACAGTGGTTCTCAGGCGCGCATGTGCTTGTTTCATCTTGTTTCACTGAATGTTGAAGATCAACAAAAACCGGCTGTGACCGGCTGTCGAGTCCATGCGACCATTCGGAAACGAAGCCTTTCAACCGTACGTATTTGCGGTTGGGGTATTCCCTGCATGTTCAATGCAACTGTGCCACTTGCTACCAGCCGGTTTTCGACGAACCATGGCAGGTTGTGGACGGCAAAGGTTTGCCACTTGCCATTTCACCTGAGACACGCCATTTTTTTGCTCCTACTGCACCTTGGCGGTAAGGCTTGAGCTGCCTAAGCAACTGCCACTGGGAATGCTGGTGACCTGGTGGTCAAGAATGGTTTCCGAATGTTTCCGACACGTCAAGGCTTGAAACCAGTAGCGTAGCCCATGGTTTATCCCTATGTCTCCTGCACCGCTGAACTTAGATTCTTACTCTTCGTTGGAAGGGTTGCCAGCGACATCTGGGAACTTGGCAGCTTGGCCAATGTCCAAGGCTAACTTCTTATTTTGCTGATGGTATTGGTATATCTATATGCATCTATATGCGACAGAGAGAGAGAGAGAGAGAGAGAGAGAGCGAGAGATATGTATATATATAATATATATGTAAATATACATGTGTATATAATATGTATGTGCTGGTGTGTACATACCCAGGAACCCGCATGTTCAATTTTCTGCTCACTATGGGTTTTGCCCGTAGCAAACCTCAAGTTTGTTCGTGCATGTTTGGGTTGTCCCAGTTGCTACATTGTTACATGTTGCTAGCAAATTTTTGGGGACCAATAAAGGACAATAAAGCATTGGTGTTTTTACAAGTTTTTTTCTTAATTTTTTAATCAACATCATGTTGGACAAAGAAATAGCAAGCATATTTCAACATGCCCAGGTGATGGACAGTCGGATCCCAAGACCGCAGAGCGGCCAGAGATGTGGTTTTTCTTCGGTGTTTCTTGTGAAGATCTATGAAGATCTGCCAGTTTTCCATGGGTTTTCCATGGGTTTTCCATGGGTTTTCCGGTTTTTTCCCCGGTGTTGGTGTTTTTTTTCCCCTGTTGGGCTGGAGATGGCTGGAGGCTCGTGGCAGCCGGATCGTCGAGATGGCTCTACAATTTGTTGTCCACAGGCGGTTTCATCCCCTCACCATGTTTTCTGGGTGAATATGAACGAAAGGAGGGATTAGTAAACAACAATAAGCTATATATATATATATATACATATACTATGGATAATATATAATGAGATAACAATAAGATATATTAATAAGCTATATATAACTATATGGTATATAACAATAAGATATATTAATGAATAACTATAATATAACAATAATAGTTTATTAAGATGATATTATAGAAAAATAACTATAATAACAATATTAATGACTAACTATAATATAACAATAATATCTTATAGTTATCGAGAATAGTGGCACTAGTGGCTTAGTTATCGCTGGTAAAATATGAGGATTACAACATCTTCCAAGCCAAAAAAAATGTCACTGGCACACCATAAGAGATAGCTACGAGAAGCAACCGCGGAATGGCCCAGGTAGCCATGGTGGCCATAGGCCATGATCCATGCCAGGTCCAGTGGTGGTTTTCCTGACCATCTTTTTGGTGCTGCTGTACCATCTGACCTGTGTGCTGCATTCCATCAGCCTTGCCAAGGAGAATTTGGAGGTGGGAAGGAGGGGATTTCTGGTGGTGTTTTCGGTTTTCCGACCCCTGAGAAATGGTGTTCTGAAAAAATCTTTGTGATGGCCGATGGACGTTTCTTTCAAAGAATTGCTCATCCTTTTTGATGCTGGGGATCAGCCCCCTGTAAAAGTGCGGTTGGAGAGTCCTCCAACGGTCCAACGTCAAACGTTCAACGTCAGGATGGAAATGAGAAAATTAGGCCGACAAACACAGTTGGATCAGAAGAAAGCAATGTGTTTGATGATTTGTTCTTTTTACTTTTTCGGGGTTACTATATGAGTTCCATGATGTTCCGTGCCATTTATCCAGCCATGCATGAACTTCTGCCTGCTGTGCCTTCGAAACGAAATGATGCCACTTGCAACCGTCGGTCCATCACGCGTGAAGTCCAATCAGCGCTTCTACGACGGCTTTGACTCAGAATCATTGACCCCAATGATTTTGGACAACATTGGATGATTCTGGGGTCAATTATGGTAAATTAGTGATTATTAATCACTCTCGTGCATTTCAAAATTATCATTCTGGATAAATTTGGATCAAACCTGCCGCCAAAAGCGGTCATTTTTTCTGTTGGCTCAATTCTTTTGCTGTCCTTTTCGAAAGGGCTCGCCCTGGCACACCCTCAGCTCTTGTCGTTTCACGTTTCAGGCGGCATACTGCCATTCCGTTGCCTTGGCTGGGTCTGTGGAGAGACCTCTGGCTGGTGAAGGAAGGTGTTGCAGGTGCCGATTGTGCCATCAACCGGTCATCAACTGCTGGTTTGGGAGAGGGAAACCACAGGATCAACAGAACCAAGCCAACCCAATCGATCTGCACCCATATCATCGGCTGACATGAATTTGGTTACATAGATTAAAGGTGATTAAATTATAGTAGGGTGATTTAGATGACAAATGATTAGACATACGTACGGATTAGATAAACCCTTGGTTACAAATATATATATGTATATAATATATATATAATATATATATATAATAATATATATATATATATATCATTAATTATTTAGATATAGCAAGCCCCAAAATAGATAGAACAGTTGGAAACCTGGAACATATTGGGAACATTCTATCTTGGGGATGCTATAAATCAACCACAAATGGCGGGAAAACGGCGCAGAAAACCAGGCCGCAGAAGCTCTCCACGAGCTGCCTTGGTAAGATCATGACGGCCACAGCTGCGACGTTGTGGGTGGCTGGGCTTCTGCGGGATTTTGCTTTTTGATGACATGGCATGGCCTACTCAGTAGTAGTAGCAGCAGCAGCAGTAGTAGTAGTCGTCGCCGTCGTCGCAGCAGCAGCAGCAGTAGCAAGGAGTACGAAGTAGTAGTAAGTAGTAGTAAGTAGTAGTAAGTAGTAGTAAGTAGTAATAAGTAGTAGTAAGTAGTAGTAAGTAGCAGTAAGTAGTAGTAAGAAGTAGTAAGAAGTAGTAAGAAGTAGCAAGAAGTAGTAAGAATAATAGTAGCAGCAGCAGCAACAGTAGTAGTAGTAGTAGTAGTAGTAGTAGTAGTAGTAGTAGTAGTAGTAGATGATTTAGATTTACATAGATTCAGCTTTAGATTTAGGTGTAGACTTTACACTTAGATTTCGCTTTAGATTTAGGTTTTATTGTTGTAGTTATAGACTATAGTTCTACTTTGACAGGAGTTATTACATGAATGCTTGAAGATGAAGACATGAAGAAGTGGATGGATTAATGGTTGTGTGAATGGATGGATGGCTGGGTGAATGAATAGGCAGAGGAATCATGCGTACATTTTTTCCCCATCTCCCTTTCTATCTCTATTCCATTCTCTCCCTCTGGAGGGACGACAATTGTCATGACAGAAGGCCGACTTGGGCCAGCGGCTGACGTGCATGTGATGTCTGCATGATATGGTAGGATTTCAGTTGCCTCATGAAACGTGGGTCAGGTTCTCTTCCTTGCCGGCTACGTCCGGGCCACAGGAGACAACTTGGACATTTTCAGCCAAGCCAACCTTGGTGGGGCCTAGGGCAAGAACATTGGACCTTAGTTACTTTTGGAGATACAATACCTGGCATCACCATTCGAAGTAATTAACATGTGTGTCAGGATGAAAATCCAGGTGCTCCGGTTTTACTTTCATTTTCCTTTATTGGTTTTGTGTTCGTTTGCTTCCATTGACTTCGCACATGATGTGTGTGGCATTGGGCACAAGCACATCCTGTGGTGGGGACCCCGGCAAAACTTTGGCTAACATAATCAACACCTGGTTTTTCCCTGCTTCCTGTCTTCCTGTCCTATTTCCTCAGCCCCTCTCGTTCCTCTCCCTTCCTCTCATTCCCTCTCATTTTTTCATTTCTTATCGTTTTTCTTTGGGCCTTTTGTTTCCTCTGGTTCTCTTTGCGCTTCAGAAAAAATCTGCAGAAGTTGCCGCCTCCACTTCCACAGCCATGCCATGGACCGCCCTGCGGTTCCAACTCCAATTTCTGTTCCGGTTCCTGTGGTTCGTGTAAACATAAACACGTGGTCAAAGGATGTCAAAGGAGGTTTAGCCAAAGGAAATTTAGTTCGAAAACTTCCGAGTTACGGGCGAATGTCCAGGGGCTGTCTTTCATCATGTTCATGTCTCATCATATCAACCACCCATCACCAAGGAGTTGGGAAGAGTGACAGTTCGGGAACGCGTGCATTCACGGGTGGAAACACTCTCGGGCGCGAAACATGTTTTTGTTGGGTAAAGTGGCTTCCGTGATCGCCGAAGTCGCTGTTTCTGGGGTTGGAGGCGTCGATCTGGGAAAGTTGCCGACAAAAATGCACAGGACTGTAGCGAGAGCTCGATTTTCACTTCAAAATGTTCAAAAACTGACAGGCGCGGAGCATTTTTGGAAAAGGAGCGCACAGGACTGTAGCGAAAGCTCCGTTGCCACTCGAAGCACTTTTGGAAGATGAGGTCGGCAAAATGTGTACAGGACTGTGACGAGAGCACGATTTGCGCACAAAAATCGGTAAAAACTGAAGTGTTCGGAGTACTTTTGGAAGATGAGGTCGGCAAAACGTACACGAGACTGTAGCGAGAGCTCAATTTCACATAAAAATCGCAAAAAACTGAGGGGATCGAAACACTTTTGGAAGATGAGGTCGGCAAAATGTGCACCAGACTGCAACGAGAGCGACGGGTGCATTTCAAAGCATTTGCTTTGCATTGAAAACTTGCAAAAACTGAGGGGATCGGAGCCTGGTGGACAATGAAACTGGCAACATACACACGATATTGTAGCGAGAGCTCGATCCTGCAGAGAAACTGCAAAAAACTGGGAAGATGAAATTGCCCCAATTTCTTCATTCATTGATTCATTGGTTGCAGCGTTCATTGATTCAGTGGTTCAGTGACTCCGTCATTCCTTGACTCATCGATTCATTGACCCACTGAGCGTAGCAAGCTTCATGTCATTTTTTCCAGCTCACACACAACTCCTATAAGTTTATAAGCAAACCTTTTCCTATAGTCATGCCCATTTTTCGAAATTTCCCCCGGCGTAGTGCCAGGCACTACTGGTATATATGTAACGAAAATTGTGGTTCCATTCGCCTTTTGTTGTTTCTATTCCGGTCTTCGATTTCGGTTCCGGAGGTTTACTGTGAAGTCAATTTCCGACCACCCGCGAGGTCGCTACATTGATGGTGAAGGAGGATAATGTTGCCGGGTTCCGGATACAAACGCAGTGACTGAACATTTTTTTTGACAAGTAACTCAGGCAAACCAGTTGCAAGAAACGTATTTTTGATTATTTTGGTAGATTTTACATGTTTTTTTCGCAGATTGGACGGTGCCCGATTTTTGGGTGACTGTGACTTTGCAGTCTTGTCTGGTGATTGGCATAGGTGACCAGTGAAACCACCATGCTTGAGATATTGCGGCACATATTTTCCTCATTGCAAGGGGAAGGAACTTACAAGGGGCCATGTGTGGAACCTTGCGGGCTTTCACCTGGGTGTGGGTCAACAATTATTGATCCCCAAAATGGACTGTTGAATCTGCATCAATTGGTTTAATTTAATACTACATTGCCATACCCACGTGAAGACGTCCGAGTCTGAACCGTCGCTGCGCACGCTGGGCCCAGGTATGTACATAGACCGCTAGAATTCGGCAGTGCAACATGGAACAGCATTGACATCATGTGAAGCAGCACATTAAAAAAAAACACAGGTATCATTGCACCTCCGAAGTTTTGTTCCTATTATCATCAAATTATTGTCCTCTTGTGACTCTTGTGGCATTCTTTGCTACCGCTTCAGTGATAGATGCATCCACCAACCCCCACCATCTACCGACCTCAGACTCTTTTCTTGTCAGCTTTGAACCTCCCATGCCGTGACCCTGGACCGGGGCCTGCAGCCATGGCTAGCATGCAAGAAAAACTCAGTTTCAAGAGACTGGGAAAGAAGGTCCGGGATCCGTCGATCCGGGGCTGGATGTGGTGGAATTCCGAAAGGCGGAGGCTGAGGCTCTAAAACGATGTGCCATCCTCCCCCTGTTGCACAAAAGAAGTATACCATTCACACAAACACACACACGCACACATGCAGATAGATAGATAGATAGATAGACAGATAGATAGATAGATAGATAGAGGGCCGGTATGGTCTAGTGGATAAGACGTATCCCTCATGCATCAGACCCGGGTTCAATACCCGGATGCCACACTAGGCGGACAGGCGGGCCACTACCCCAACCCTCACCCCTGCAGTTAAGGGGATGAGCTAGGGTGTGATTCGTAAAGACACCCCCTCAGATAGATAGATTAGATTAGATTAGATTGGATTGGATTGGATTGGATTGGATTGGATTAGATTAGATTATATATACGTACGCACACACACACACATATATATATATTATGTAGATTATATATATATAATATATATATATATATATTTGTACATACCAGTAGTACCGCACAAGGCGGTGGCGGAAGTTTCAAAAATAGGAAACCTATAGGAGAGGTTGGTTGTTGTGACTCACCGATGGCAGAGCGAATCCACTGATGGACTGAAAGGTGATTGATCTCTCTCACTCTTTCTCTCTCTTTTGCTCTCTTTCTCTCTCTCTCTCTCTCTCTTTCTCTGATTTTCTACCTACCTACCTACCTACCTACCGATCGATCTATCTATCTATCTGTCTGTCTGTCTATCTAATCTATCTACCTATCTATCTATCTATCTATGTATGTATCTATGTATCTATCTACCTATCTACCTATCTATCTATCTACCCACCTATCTACCTATCTACCTATCTACCTATCTATCCATCCATCCATCCATCCATCTATCTATCTATCTAGCTATCTATCTATCTATCTAGCTAGCTAGCTAGCTAGCTAGCTATCTATCTATCTATCTATCTCTCGGTCTGTCTGTCTGTCTATCTATCTATCTACCTGTCTATCTGCAAGCTTGAAAACCTTGCTAGTCTACGAGGCTTCTTCATTTTTCTAAGTTGACAACATCAAAAGCGCAGCACTTCTGCGAGACTTCCTCATTTTTTGAAGTTGACAACATCAAAAACAAAGCAATTCTGCGAGACTTCCTCATTTTTGAAGTTGACCAAAGCAATTCTGCGAGACTTCCTCATTTTTCAAAGTTGACAACATCACAAACGAAGCACTTCTGCGAGACTTCTTCAATTTTTCAACTTGGCAACATCAAAAACAAAGCAATTCTGCGAGACTTCCTTCAAAAATGGAAAGTTGAGTGCAGAGCTAACATCTTCGTACCAATGCGTTTTGCGATTTTTCCAGTCTACCTGTCGAAAGTACCGCGGTGTCACGAAAAAGTGATGCCAAGTCATACGAAATGCTGCACCTGTCACGCAAAATCACCTCAGCAAACCTGAAGATCTGATGCTCCAAAGTGCAACCCCTCTCAGGAAATCAGCGCCCTGACCTCCTAACATCTCTGATGAACATGTCTTTTGTACTGCGCCTGCCACGCGAAATGCATCTTTGAAGATCCTCTTCA
>Ga0126342_10005476_pt1 | contig 22166 bp, 23 predicted proteins | sample Cyp1metagenome_FD_92528 | JGI IMG/M metagenome (GOLD analysis project Ga0126342, IMG submission 92528) | Coral microbial communities from Lord Howe Island, Old Settlement Bay, Australia - Cyphastrea 1 metagenome | ecosystem: Host-associated > Invertebrates > Cnidaria > Coral ...
CCTTGGGAACCTTGGGAACCTTGGGAACCTTGGGAACCTTGGGAACCCTGGGAACCTTGGGAACCCTGGGAACCCTGGGAACCTTGGGAACCCTGGGAACCCTGGGAACCTTGGGAACCTTGGGAACCTTGGAAACCTTGGGAATGTTGCATGGGAACCTTGGGAACCTTGGGAACCTTGGGAACCTTGGGAACCTTGGGAACCTTGGGAACCTTGGGAACCCTGGGAACCTTGGGAACCTTGGGAATTTTGGGAACCCTGGGAACCTTGGGAATGTTGGGAACCTTGGGAACCTTGGGAACCTTGGGAACCTTGGGAACTTTGGGAACCTTGGGAACCTTGGGAACCTTGGGAACCTTGGGGGAATGGGTTTTGGAGCTGCTCCGGTCTGCTCCGAAACCTTTATTATGGCTGAAGACCCTAAAGCTTCTGCTGTTGGTGAAAAAACACAGCACCATTTTTCTTTAATAAAAAAACTAGCATTACTTTAATCTAATCTGATCTAAGCTAATCTATATAATTCAATGTGATCTATCTTTAGATGTGTGCATGCATACATATCTATGTTTGCATGACTTACTCAAACATGGCCGAAACAGGGCTTCACATCTTATCTCAGTCTCAGACACATAAAATTGCAGAATAATAATGCCATTATGTTTTCTCCCCCGTGGTACAGGCCTGAAGGGTACCTTGCTGGGCATAAGCCCCGAGCCAAACTTGCAGGATCTGCTTTCCGAAGTCACAGCCCTTCGGTAGAGAGCGTGGAGCCACGTGAGAGGCACACACCTCAGCGTTGGAGCAGTCCAGCAACGAGCAACGTCATCGATATGTCCACGTAGAACTGTAGAACTAACTATATAACTACTTTGGTAGGTTTATCTACTACATTATACAAATATATACAAATAATGTAAGTGTGCACATGAAACACTCCAGTGATGTCTCTCTCATTAAATCTAGCTTATCAATTCAGCCATACTCAAGAAATCTATAAATCTTACAACACTTACATGTGTATGTATATATACACATATATGATATACATATATATGTGTGTGTGTATAGGTAGATACCAATTTTTCAACCAAGGGGCTGTGGTGATGCCATCACCGCGGTCGGTGTGTGATCTTGGGTTCCAGGACTTTTCGAAATCCTCTTCTTCGAGGACATCTGGAGGTGGTGGTACATCTGCACAGGCAGCAGATATCAGCAGATAATGCCAGCGGAATCTGGGACTTGAAGTCATCCAGAGTTTGGATGTGCAAAATCTGCAAAGATTTTATGCCATGTCCATAGTATGCCATAGATTCTTCATAGATTCAGCATGAAATTTGCCATTATCATAGATACAGTACTGATCCAGTAATCCCAGCAATCCATATCAAAGTGTGTCAACCCCGCCTGGCTCCAAGGTTCTCTCCAGGAAGACAGCGGCCCGGCGAAGCGACAAGGGCGCAGGGAGCCAGGAATCGAAGGGGTTCCTGGTGGCCAGGAAGGGCCATGGCTGGGCCGCTGGGCCATATGGCTGGGCCATGATGGCCACAAAAACCGGGGGTTCTTCTCCAGTCGTGAAAACACTCCATGTAGTGCAATCATGTTCTTTTGAAAGCCTAGTTTGTATGGTTCGTGCGTGCCAAGGGGCAGCAAAAGCATATCCATGCTCATACTCACCTCGGGTAGGTGCGGTCATGACTCCACAGGCTGCAACAAATAGAGTCAAATAGTTTGCACCATCAATGGGTTCTGGGGCTCGAGAACGGGACCATATATTTTTTATGTACAGTACTTTTTAGCCACCTGCTCCCCCCATCAATATGCTTGGAGTTTGAAATTCCTTTCTATGCCCCGTGGGAAGAGATGGGCACCACATTTACAGAACTCACTCGCAATCACAGTTTTTGAGGTTGCCCTTCCCTCAAGCACTTTTTACGAAGAACCTGAAAGTCTCATTTCACAGGGAAACTCGGGAAACTCATCCTCATATCAAATCAATGGGAAGATGACTTTCCAATCATATCAGGGCATGCAATCACTCTCGCGCAACGTCATCCCCGTCATCCCCGTCATCCCCTGCGCCAAAAAGGACCAAGCAACCCCCCCAAAGAGCACCTGCAGGGCAAATAGCGCAGCATTCACCTCGAGGAATCCCAGAAATCCAAACCACTGGGAGCCATGGGCATCAAACCCACCAAACCCACCAAACCCATGGGCCCATGGAAGGTGGCAACCCATCCAGAATCCAAACCCAGGCGTCTTTGGAAAGTGGGAGTCCCATCAAACTCCCCATTGCTCGGGTTTAATCACGATCCGTGATGCTTGAAAACCGAATATTCATGCTTAATTCCAATCTTTGATTCTTTGATGGCAAAAACACTTCCAATTTTTGATGGAGAACCATGGGAATATCGAGAAAACATATCGAAAAAGACCTACACAAAATGAGAATAAAATAGTCCAAAATGCCTTGGATTCCACCCATCTCCAGCCCAAAGAAAAACAAGTTCCCCCACCGGCCCCACCGTAAAGGCCAAGCCATTCGGTTCCACTCCGGCCCGGCCCAACAGTTCCTGCAGTTGCTCGTCATTCAGACCATACCTGCGCAAGGGATCAAGGGATGTAATGGATGTAGAAATGGTGACTTCGCCAGCGATGGCGAAACTAAGCTGTCAAAAATGCTGCTGTGAATATGGCTCAAGCATCCTGAAATGAAGAAAATCAAAGCCCTTAAATAAGATCAGTTCTATCCCCGAACAAAGGATACAAAGGGACCCCTGAATTAATGGATCATAGTGACTATGATGGATTCAACACAAAACCAGGGTTTACAGGGTGGTATTCAATGTTAAGGGGACAGGATCAATTGAATCAATAAACCAAAGTTTTGGGGTTGAAATCTCACCTATTTCTGCTAAGTCATCATCCCTGATGACTTAGGCATTGGGTTTGACCACAGACACCAGGTGGATAAAACATGTAAAATCATACTATTTAAGCATCAACATTTGGGGGTGTTCACCATCACCAATGGTAGGAAAATGTGGGTTTAAGCAAACATCATATAACAAAATGGTCATTTCAACGGATCGGTTTTAGAAAATCTGCACTAAAGCCTGGTTTCTATCCCAAAGGTTTTCCTGCACATTTTCCCTTAAACCAATACTGGGAACAAAGGAGATAGCAATATATAGCAATATGTGTGGCTACTATTGGCCAACCTTAGATCAAAAGCTGGATGTTGCATTCAAGTGCATTTCATGTGTGAAGAAGCACCTGCACCATTGACCTGTCAAGCTAAGGTTAGCGGAAGTATGGCCAGGCAACAATACGGTCCAAGTCGTGGTATCCAAAAAAAAACATGTCGCCACAAAAAGAAGTGTGGTGTCGTCATTTCCCCACAAAAATATATCAAAAGGACATGGAGCATTCCAAAGCTTCGCAAAAACCTACCATCAGGTATACACTGTGAACCTTTCACAAGAAAAAGCACACTCGAACCCAAAATCTGCGCAAATGCCACAAGGCAACCTGGCAACAAGCTTCCCCGTTTGTGTATGCGACAGGATTGCCATAGCTGCTAGTGACATTCACACTTTCTGGCCTAACCAGATCCCTTCTCACAACCCACTCCCGGTTTCAACCCTTTCGACCCAGCCTGTCCATTGGGGAAACCGCTCGGTAGACCAATGTCATGATCAAATCGATCCTCATCGGAAATGTTACAACGCAGTAGCCATCTTCCATGTACCGATCCTCAGCACTCCGCACTCCGCGTGAAGTTCTGATCAGCTCTTGCCCTGCAAGAAAACAATCTCCTGCTCCCCAGGTCCAGGGAAGTCTTCATAAGATGCTTGACAGTGGATGTGACCTTTTTGGTGGAGAAAAAAATGGAACCCCAACACCTCCGCCCGGTAGACACCAAGGTGCCAAGAGATTCTCTGCTTCCAGATCTGCACCCACCAACAGCAGCACTACCCTAGCTGACCTGGACAGGTTCATGAGTAATGCCGCCTGATAGTAAATACCAGCAATAAGGGACCCAAAATGAATAGATCTAACCGAGGGCTTGTAGGGTCCATCCTGATGAAAAGAACCGACTTGCAGCCAGAACATGTGATCATGGGTCATAATGACTACAGGGTACAGTACAGTACGTTTTGGCACTTGTTTAACATGTTTAACCGTTTAACCATCCCCACCTTGAGGTAACCAACCAGTTCCTTGAGTCCTGCCACCCCTATCAGCTATCAAGTCACGGATGGTGGAAGAGTACCGCATCAATGGCCGAAAACTCTGACGCCGACAAACCTCAAAAGCTGGTGCTGCAGGGAGAGGCTTTGAAAATAAACCCAGGTGGTATCCCCAACAACAAAGTTTGTTTGAAAATGTGGAAACAACTCCAACCTGGTCCAACCTGGCCTAACTCGAAACCTCCTGCCACATTTCTGTCAACGTTTCACCAAAACCTTCCCGCCAGAACGACGAAACTTTCCACCGGATCAACTCCGAACCGTCAGGCTCCGAAACTTTCACCGGAGCCCCGTTGCAACCTCCAGCGTTTCCGGGACCAGCCCAAATCCCTGACCGGGACTTCCCGGAACCAGCCGGAAATTTCACCGAACCTTGGGCTGAGACCCCTAAGCTAACGCTGTTGGGGACAAATTACTCATTAACCATAGCTGCAACCCAGGCAAAACCCAAATGTTCACATGCCCAACTTGCCCAACACATCCCAACACCAATTCCAAAAAAAAATTAGACAACAAAAAAAAAAGAAAGCACCACTCCAGCATCTCACCCTGTTACAGCCAGGCAACCCTTGGGTCCCTGCGAGGTCCGCGTCAGAAAAAAGTTGACGCTATCCTCGGCGCAGCTACCGCCCTGCCGCTGCGCGAAGAGGGACTCCAAGGACCAACTCAGCGGGATCCTCCGCGATCCCAGCATGGCTTTCGGCAGCTTTCGACACTATATGATTTCTACCCAGACATTTTTTGTACCAAAAAAAGTCGGACATCCTAAAAATGAACCAAAATTTATGTCCTTGATCTCTGATTGTTCATCCGCCCAAATGTTTGGTGCTGTAAAATTCGCACGCCCGTTGTCTTGATCGAAGCAGAACACCACAGGCGCTCCTGTCTTGCTGCCCCTGCACCGTCGCCACCAGGGCTGCTAAGCACCAGGCTCGGCCCAACATCTCGGGTCTCCATGAGCTGCGAGGGACAGAGCAGCTGGATTGAAGTGCCTGTGCCCCTGCATCTATGGACATGGATATAAATATATCTTTGTGGATTTATGATATGTACGATTCTGTCCTGTTTGGTTCTGTCAGCAATGCATGATGTTGAAGCATGTTGGGAAAAGGACTCGGGGCATCTATCTACAAATTGTCCTATGTCACTCAAGTCCGATTTGCTGGACTAGTAGAGCTGTTCACTCGGAGTTTCATGGCTTCTTCAACTGTGAAAAACAGGGGAAAGTTCTTTCCCAAGCTTGGCTATGACGAGACTTCTTTGTCAAGAAGCGGCCCCAAGCTTTGAGACAGAGTCATTTCAACTTCTGCTTTTTCTTGGCTGAATAACCCCAAGTTGTGGACAAGACAATCTGCGTAAATGCGGCGAACAAGAAGCCTGTCTGGGATGGGTCCTTGAAGGTTCAATCTCTCCAAAGGACCCTCCTGCCATTCCAAGCAGTCCTGAGGCGGCAGCAGAGGGCGCAATCTTGGCATACCTGGCGGCGAGTTCCACACCCTTCTGAGCCTGCTTGGTCACAACGTCGAGCCGGATTGGTTGATAGGGATTCACCCATAATGGATCGTTATCCCCGACATAACGATACAGCACCCCCCTACCATCATCTACCATCAATCAACAGGTGTCTTGAACACTGTCAATGTGGTTTTCCTGGACATTGAGAAACCTCCGCCCTGTGAACCGGTCACGAGAAACCCTGAAGTTCAAAACCTCCGCTGCTTCGGCCTGGCGGCAACTGAAGTCATGTTGACACCACCGACACCACCACCCTGAACTTCATCCTCGGAGTGAGTTATACACCGCAAGGGGGGTTGGTCACAACCATTTGGGTCGGATTCAAAGTGATTGCCACTACGGCGGGAAACAGCTGCTACTCCCAAACAGGAGGAGCCAAATATACCAACGTTCAACCTCCCTGACACGAAGTCGTATCATATCTACTGCTGTCGGTGATGTTGAAACTCCTCAAAACGAGACGTTTTTCAACTTGCAATGAACCTACCTATTCACAATGTACGGCCTGGCATTCTGCGGTCTTCGCAGAAATTCTCCTGCGAGGTATTCGGTTCAGTGGAAGATGGGCACGAGATGCAACATGGAAACCACAATGATCATTGCCAATCGGAAATTACAAAAATCCTGTGCTAACCCGTTTTTCAGTTCTAGCAAATGGAGCTTTTGACTCCAACATCCAACTCATCTCCAAGAAGTAGAGGAACTCATGGAATTCCCCTTATATTTCTGAGCACCTCCTTGAAGTCCCCCGTTTCAGATGGCCTAGTCATGTTATGACCCCCCTGGAAGTGTCCCAGCTCCAGAGGCGGGCTCGATCGAATGGCTGGCACAGCAGCAACCCGCTGGCAATAGAACTTCTTCAGCCTGTGGGGGCCAGGCTTGGAAACTCAGGTCTCATGCGGACCGGCACACCATCTACACATCGAGAAATAGGTGGGATTGCCCATTGCAATCTTTGATTGCCAGAGAACAAGCATGCCAAACTTGGGAAATGCAAACACCAAAGACAATTCTCTTCGTTTTGGGGATGTGAGCCCCCAAACACCAAAGTGTTACTCCGCGAAGTCCTTCACCGACTAGGCCAGACGGTCCCCCATTTGTCTTGAACAAGTCCCCCCTGATGCTCTGAGATTCAATTGTGGCATTGAGTGCCCCGAAACACCAGGCAGCACTGCAGCGTTTTTGCAGCTTAAAATCGATGCGTTCTCATCTGCACCACCTACCTACTCTAATCATAGCTCACCATGCTTCAGCGGCCTGCCAACATTGGGCAGGCCCACCACCACCTGAGGAGCTAACAAGAGGAGCCTTGCACAGGGACACCACATATATACGTACAGTATTTCAAAAAATAAATATAATATATATATATATATATTATATATATATAGCCCACTAATGAACCTCACTGGAACCAACAAGAAGCATGTTCTTGGCATTTTCCAAGTTGTTTAGCATTGTTTCGCACTTCGATTTCGGCCCCGGACCAGAACTCTGCCCACCTTCCCCTGACTGCTCTGGCCCTGGATGGACTTGACCTTGAAGTACTCACTCATCTGAGCCGAGTTCAAGTCCAATGCCGAGCGCAGCTCAGCATACCTGGCTATGGTTGATTTACGCAGGTCATTCTGGTCATTCTGGCAGATATTTTAACAGATATTTTAACAGATATTTTAACAGATATTTTAACAGATATTTACACATCACATGCTACATGATGTTTAGGGGTTCCATCAGAATTCAATGCCGAAAATCTGAAAATCCAGGAGTTGGCATTTTGTCGCCCTGTTTTTGAGGATGGATCTCACCAGCCATCAACTGAAGCCAGGCCCGGCAAAAATTAAGGCTTCTGATGTGCCCTCACGTCCCACACAAACCAAACTCTTCCAAATTCGACTTTCAACAGAAAGAATACAGAAAAAATCTATTCAACAAAAAACATGTCCTCCCCCACCCCAACTCCAATCATCTTCCAAGCGACTTCTGCGCCTTCATGGATTGCTTCAGATTAAAGGCATCTCTCCGGGCCGCCGCCTTGATCTCCTTGGATTTGGCCTCGGCTCCAGCCGAGATGTTGGCGATGGTCGCCTGGTTCTCGGACTGCAGCACGGAGATATGCTGTACCACCCGCTGAACCTACGACTACGGGCCAGGGACCCCGGGCCAGGGTCACTTTAATCCACTTGAATCATGGGAAAATATTCAAGCTATTGGAAGAAAAAAAAAACCTGAAATGGATCGGATCTTTGACGTTCCACGCAATTTCAATGCGGTGAAGAATGGTGAAAAACCCTCAGTGCACGGCCAGCATCATGGCTCTCGTTTAACAAAAACAAAAAAGAGCAACAGAATGACATCGCCCCCGCCTGCTGTTCGTACTCATTCACCACCTTAGCCTGCTCGGCCACTTGCACTGCAGTGATGGAGTCCTCGAACTGCTTGGCAAAGTCCACCTGGCCAGGAGACTGATCACAGCTGAAACATGATATGTCTACCTGCACCGTCCAAGAGCAGCACAATTACTACTCTTTCAAAAACTGTTTTTTCAAACTGCGAGTGTTTTGTTCTCCGTTCGAACGATTCTTGTTTTTGTAGTGTTGTGGTCATGGCTGAAACGGCAAAACTCTAGGAATACCTTCAGCTTGAAACAGCGTAAAACCCCAGCCAAACGGCTTAAAATCCAAACCAAACGGGTCTTTTTTTGCCTCGTATTTTGGTGCTTTAGCCGCTGAATAGCCATTGCCCTGCACGTCTATGTCCGAAGCTTTCAGGCAAGCAATCAAAAAGTTTGAATATGGAAATGAATTCTTTGTTGATGAAAAACGTATAATTTCATTTCACTGCCATAGATTTGTGCGAACCATCTCTCGGGGAAGCTGTATGTTGCACTACTAAAAATGGGCTGCATCACTCTTCAGGATTTGATGCTTGCAATGCTTGCATATATTGTAAGCAATACACTCCTGCAGGATCCTGCAGGTATAGGTATGTAGTTGTTCAATACATACACATAATGACATACCCTAGTCGGCAGGCGTGTAACTTTGATACCCATTTTGACAGTCAACAGTTCCGACTTGCAGCTGGTTGTTTCAGGTAAGTGTTTTTTTGGTGGAAGTCCCAAATCAGGTGCTTGCTGTCGTCCCACGAGTGCGTTTTTTTGTGATTTTTTGTGATATGTAAATATATGAATATACGTAGACATAATTGTGATAAATATATATGTGTAGCACAAATAATATCCGCCATACAGACTATTTGTCTGCATGTGTATTTGCATATGTTGTTTTTAGCATCATATGCCTCCAAAGCAGATAGAAGAGCAAATTACCATTAGATTCTAGGGATTCGAGTTTCTATGTTTCTGTGGTTCTTAAAGGTCCGTTGTTATCCAACTCAGGTTCGTTTTTGCTTCCATTGCGTGCCAGTTTGGTGGACCACTGACCTTCATGATCTCGAACTGCATGGCTTCGACATAGCCCTGGTGCCATAGGGTATGGTTGATCTTGAAGAGCATTCGATCCGAGATTGTTCTTCTTTTGGTCCAGAAGTCTGTGGGAGTGTACTCTTGCGCCGTGTTGCTCACGACATTTCCCGCCAGCAGCAGATATCTTTCCCTGGCAGCCTGGAAACTTCCAAAGGAGAGGTAGACTTGTTGAATGAGCTCCGGTACAAACTTCACCTGAACGTTCAACTGATCCAGTTTTTTGGTCTCAAAAAACACTAGTGACTTGGTATCATAGGATGGCTCAAAGAGAATGTGCACAGGAAAAACCATACTGACATATCGTATCTGAAGGGAACAAGCATGATTCTTGTAGGTTCATCCACACAACTGGGAGCTAAAATCATTCAAATCCACCCGAGTATGATCATTTTATCATATTTGATCTACGGCATTTCCCGTTGCCCACGTTGCCCACGTTGCCCAGTTCCGCTGTGCCTGAACAGCACAGGAGATGGAGATGGGCTGCCCACCGCTGTCTGGATCCTGTGGATCCGCCCCCGTCCGGGTGTGCACCGGTGCCCGGTCACCATCACTCCAGGACCACTGCAACGTTCCCTGCGCCGCAGGCACCGTGAAGAACGTCTTCAAGGGACCGACAAAGTGGATGCCGCCGCGCTCGGCCCGGTCCGAGATGTAGCCCGTCAGGAGGTTCTTTCGGATGCCTCAGGTGGCATCTTCGAGGTCTTGGGACATTTCCAGAAGAGATGATGCGGTGTGGTAAAGTGAAAGATGGAAATGCTACGCAAAAATAAAACGGTGTCCAGGCATAGCATTCCTTCGAAACGGTGGACTTTACAAAAAAATCTAGGCGTTTCACCAGCCAAAAATGATAAATCTAGATCTATATCATTCCATGCTCTATACCAATACCCCTCTATTCAATTCTATTCATCTCAATCTGTAAAAATATCCCACTTTTTCCTGGGTTTCATCCGACCCAGCTGCCATATTGGTTGGGCTCCAGGACCACCACACAGGTCACCAAGATGAAGAGGACAAAGCCCGTCACACGGCCCAGCCAGGTCGCCACTGATCCACCCGCGGGCTCCGCCACAGGACGGCGGTCCCCTAAGAGCCCCACGTCCATGGCCGGACGTGGCCGGAGCGGGGGAATCCTACATCTGGGCCGGCGGCCATGGTGAAAAACATAAGTTCCTTCCGGGATTCGAGTGGAAAATCGGAACCATATTTTTTTTGCTGCCCCTCTGATTTTGCTGTTTTCCTGGCCTTATTATTACTCCCTTCAACCAATGGTATGGGACAGGTGAATTTTCATGCGAATTGGGGGATGAAAGTGTGGCTAAAGAGGCTGTTTCCATGTGAGTAGTTTTTGGAACTTTCTATAAAATCTATAAAACATGATAAAGAGGGAAAAGGGAGGAAAATCATCTGCACAATAAATGGGGGATATTCGTTTGCCACGTTTGTCTACCACAGTTTATAAGCCAATGTAGCCAATGATGTCCTCAAATTGGACAAACAGGTAAGGGGCCAGCATAGATGCATCATTTTGTCATCACTTACCTGTTGTAAACAAAGGGTGGTTACAGTTTTCCCCTCTTTATCTGGTCAACCAGCCAGTAAGAAAAGGACGACAGACTCGGATGATTTGCAACGGAAGCGCATGAGGACAGGCCAACATTTTTTCCAAGATAAAATATTCATCTGTCATTGGTTAGGTTGCTTGTGTGCGGGTGCGTTACGGTCCCCGATCAGTGCACTGATCTCGTGAAATTTCACTTGGCTGTGCCCCACAAGTGGCGTCATAGCCAAAATCCTCTTTAGATAGCAGACATGCCCACAACCTAGTCCAAAATTCCTTTTTACTCATAACATGGTACAAATTTGTCCATATAGAGGAATCAAGAAAGAATTTGGGGCCGCCCGAATGCGGCGGAGACCTTGAAAGCAGCTTCGTCTTGTTTTTCCATATTCGCGCCGTCTCTGCTGCCAGTTTTCTCTGTAAATACTGGGCCCTGTGACATTGTCTTGTGCTGTGTCTGCACATGTTCTCCGGCCGAACGGGGAGCATCAAAGCAAGACCAAATAATACCCAAATCTGTTCAGAACCTCTTATCACTATGAACTCTGAGATACTCTGAGTCTAAACATAATCTGGGATCTGTTTGAAAGCTCGTCATGCTCATGTGACTCATGTGTGATGCCAACCGACCAGTACCACCTCTCTGGTTGGAGGGGGGCTGCTGCCAGGACATTCACTCCACAAGTTCACTCTTCACCATCTGCGACTGGGTGTCAAAGATGATGTCAAAGCTTGCACCCGCTGCACCTCCCAACTCAACACTGGAACAGACTCCACTGCAGCCTATCAATATAAACATCTAAGCATCCAGCCTGCCGAGAAAAAAACATTTGAAAATGATCAGTATACAAAAAAAATGCTATAGTTCATAGAGAAAATCATGATTTTTAAGCAGCAGGTATCACGGGGTAACAATGGGGTTCCCTCCCCAGGGGCCGGCCTTCCACGGCCCAGTTGCGACCATGGCCCTTCTTCTTGGAGCCCAGGGCGGCTTTGGATCCCGGGCCACCAGGTTTCAGCACCACCACCTCCTGCGGAAATAGATAGATCTGGGCTTTGAGGATGGTTGTGTTTTTCCTTTCTTTCTGGTGAAATAGCTAAATTAGCTAACAACCAAACATCCAATTTGGGAGGGGCCAAATTTTGATCCAGTCTCGTTTCGAATCTAGTGATTGGCCAAGCAATGACGCTTGCACAACAAAAAAAAACGGACACCTGACATCATGGCTTGGAATGAATGCTTCCCCATCGAGCAGAGTGATGCAAACAGAGGTTCAATATTATTGTAGACGGCCCCTTGGAGAGTGCCTGAACAAGCGTGACTAAGCCCTGCCCCACCACGGCAATCCCAACCTCCTTATCACCACCCGCTGGGTAGTACCTCAAATCCCAGCTCTTGTTCCCCACAATCTGGAACTCTTCTCTAACGCTGTTGCTCGCTTTTCCTTTAGGAGCATCAGACCGTAAAACCACTCGGTGTCCTTGACCAAAGCAGGGCTGCAAAGAGGAACCTTAAAAAAATATGGTTTCAGCTTACTGCACTTGACCCTATTGAAAAATTGTCAACAATGAAGTTGTCAGAAAATTGCATTCACCCTGTGACAGCTTCACTCCCCTTACTATCCGGCAACCCATCCCAAATCTCAGTCTCCATGTACAGTGACAGGCCTCATACCACTACTGAACAGGGGCATAAATCTTGGTTTTCTTGGGTCATCTACCACCTCAAGAGCAAAATAACCCTCTTCCCTCTGCACTCAGGGCCCTAGCATCCCTAGCCCAATGTAGCTTGGCGTCTGAGTCCATCGTCACCAGCCATGGCAGACTTGTGGATGCTCCACTTCTCCCAGGATCCTACGATGTGATGCGACGTGACCTCCACACCTGGGATGGGATGACTGGGATGACTGGGATGACTTGACGAGATCACAGGGAACCGCAATTTAACATATATAGCTATAGAAAATGACCCATTTATAGGTGATGTACTGATGTACCTACCCAATTTTTTTTGATTTTCCATAGAAATGTTAAATTTCCAGAAGCCCCTGGGAAACAAGAAAGAAACCTGGGTTTTGGGCTCAAGGGGTTGTAATCTGGCATGATGGGCCCGTAATGATCCCCTCCCTGTAGTTCCTGGGGTCGCACCTGGATCTGAGGTCGCTTCAGGACTGCTCGCTTCATCGGAAGCTTGCCTCAAGGGGCTCTTGGGAAGGTGGGATCCAAAATCACCAAGCGGTGGATCGCACCAGAATTACAATGTAAGACATGTAAAAACGGTGGCCAAGTCTCAAACCTTCCCCAATCTTCCGGTGACACCGAGGCGCACATCAGAGGCCCGATCCTTTCGTTTCTTCTCGTCCCACTGTGGCATGAAGCTCACGCTCATTCCGGGTGACAAGGCATCCATGCCCTCACCCAAGCCACTGCGGTGCACAAAGACGTCCTCACCGCCCTCGGAGGGGGAAATGAAACCAAAACCCTTCTGGTCGTTCCAGTTCCTTAGCGATCGGAACGATGTGTGGATCAAAGTTTGGGTAGCCCCTAAAAATGGGACGGTCAGATTTTGAATAGTAGAAATTGCCAAAAACTGTGGAACCGAGAGTTTTTCACACCCACATCATTATATATGACATTTGATAAGCACGCAGAGTGAACCCAGAATCCCTAGCGTCTCACATCTCCATGAGGCCAGTTGGGTGACTAGTTGATGAAACATTACCAGCAGTTAAAGGCTTCAGCTAGCCGTCCACAAAACTCTAGAAAAAAATCTTAAATAACAGGTGACACTGGGCGATGAACTCAACTGGCAGAGTCGGATCCCCGGGGAACTTTGACAATTGGCCATGTTCCCATAATGACAGGCATGCCATGGCCATACTTCCTCCACAATTCTGCTGTCAAGCATCTTCACTACACCCACCCTCCTATCTGCGAAACACCTCACCGCCAGCCATGTGCTTGGCAAGGCCTGGCGTTGTCGCGCAACAATGCCAGCAACGCCTTGCCAACCGCGCAGCGCGGCCGCCATGGCACTTTGCGAGTAGAAAATTGAAGCACTTGAAGCTTCTTGGGAGATTATGCTGAATCCCGGGCAAGAGCCAGACCATGTTCGAGGCAATACATCCCAGCACGTGGAATCTGAAGCGCAGTTCGATGTGGAATGTCCACATGAAATTTCAAATTGGTCCTTGGATTTGAAACATCTGAAACGTTCCTTGGTCGAGTCGTCCCTCTTCAACAGATCTTTGCCCACCCAATTTTTGCAAACATGGAGATGCTTTGCTCCTTTGTTTGGTCCAGCCATTGTGGCCTTGAAGCGATCATTCTTAGATTTTCAGACTTTCAGATGAACTGTTCACAATGTTGCATTGCACCGAAAATGCCTATCCCGAATTTTCCATACGTCCCAATCGATTTCATGTTGTTCTTTGCCAGGGCACCCATCAAAAACCTTCAAACGGCCATGAAATCCACTCGCCACCCTCGCAGCCAGGCTTCCAGACACTACGCAACGAGTCATCGCCTGAAGACCGGCTTGGCTCCGCGTTTGATCAACAAAATCGTGACGTGAAAACGGATGAACTTGACATAGTAAAAAAATTGACCATTGAAAATAGGGATGTAATGGCGATAAAATGATGTAAAATGGTGATATGTAGGGATGTTAAGCGGATTAAAAATAAAAATATGAAATGGTTGTCTGAAAATTGGATACCCCCGTAGCATTGCATTGCATTACTAACCTGGGAAAATGAAGATAAACTGTGGTATTGAAAGTGGTTCCAACATGTTCCAACTTATGGGAGCATCGATGCGGATTGAGGGCCTCCCTTCAACCGATCGCCATCAATGGCCCATGGATGGGGCCACAACGCATGCAGTCCTGACATGCCGCAAAGCCACCGAAGAAACACCCGAAACGCACATCGTAAATGTTCATGAAATGAATGGAACTATTTTATTTATACCCAAAGAAGTGTCCTTGAAACTCACGTTGCGCCCCTGTTGGAATCGCCAAAACCAAGAGAGATGCAGGAACTGATTGCAACAAGGCCCAAGTCAAAACCTAGCACACGTGACAAGCAGGAACAATGGAAAATAAGTAACATGATTTCATGAAAATTAAATAAGCTTCGGTGGTATCCCAAACAGCCGCAAAATTTTATTTTCACAAATCCTTCTGAAAGGTGCTGCAAAGCCAAGCGCTGGAAACCCTGTTGAACACATTGAACCTGACCTGGCTCAACACCAAAGCCTCCCAGACCTTCTCCGGAACCTCTCCGGAACCTTGTCGGGAACTCTGTTGAACGTGACCTGGCTCTGCACCAATGCTTCCCAGACCTTCTCCGGAACTTTCGAAACCTCCTCCGGAACCTCGTTGAACCTGACCTGGCTCCTGCACCATTGCTCACCGGAGCTATTCTGGGCTGAAGAAACCATTAGTTTGCGCTGTTGGGAGGGAAAAAAATAAGCTTCGGTGGTATCCCCCGCAGCCGCAATATTTTTTTTACAAATCTTTCTGCAGCCAAGCGCTGGAAACACCCCAGCTGGGTTTCCGTGAGTTAAATGGCCGCAAACCCTGCTGAACCTGACCTTGCTCTCCACCGAAGCCTCCCAGACCTTCTCCAGAACCCTGTTTGACCTGACCTGGCTCTGCACCAAGGCCTCCCAGACCTTATCCGGAACCTGCTCCGGAACCCTGTTGAACTTGACCTGGCTCTGCACCAAGGCCTCCCAAACCTTCTCCGGAACCGTCTCCGGAACCTTCTCCGTAACCCCGTTGCACCTGACCTGGCTCTGCACCAAAGCCTGCCCGACCTCCACCAGAACCTTCTCCGAAACCCAGACTTTCTCCGGAACCTTCTCCGGAACCGTGTTGAACCTGACCTAGACTCGGCTTTGCACCAAGGCTTCCTGGAACCTTGTCCGGAACCTTCTCCGGAACCCTGTTGAACCTGACCTGGCTCTGCACCAAAGCCTCACAGACGTTATCCGGAACTTTCTCCGGAACCTTTTTGAACGTGACCTGGCTCTGCACCAAAGCCTCCCAGACCTTCTCTGGAACCTTCGGAACCTTCTCCGGAACCTTGTTGAACCTGTCCCGCCGCCTCCACCAGTGCACACCGCAGCTATTCTGGGCTGAAGACTTCATTGGTTTACGTTGTTGGGGAATAACAAAGCAGAAACAAAAACAATATCAACATTTATTGTGTATTAAAATCCGGGAAATACTTGATAATTTAAAAAGTGTCCAAGTTTAAAAAAAAAAAATGAACAAAACAATGTCATGCAAACGCCGATGATACCAACCCTCATGTAGCTAGAAAGGTTATGAAACGCCAATATACAGCCGAAAAATTGTGACAATAGTCCAGCGTGTTCATAAGTTCTAACAATTCATTGGGTAAAATACAAATATATATATATATATATATGGCTGAGCTCCAGACTGTGACAGTCATCGAAACAAGCATATGATGTTGGAACCCGCGATGTCCCAGAAGACATCTCTATGGCAAAAGATCAACACGGCGCGCCACGCCCAACCCTAATAAAGTAACATGTTGTTTGCATACCAATGCATGCAATAGTGACGCATGTTCGGGGGAAGAGGGAAACACATGTGGCACCGGTTTTCACTCGGGATGAAATCCCGTCGCTCAAAGTTTGGATACGACCGGCGGACCATGGTCGATCCCAACCCTTGGTTGTCATGACTGATTTTGTTGGTTGTACAAATCCTACCGTTTCTTGGGCCCGTGGTGGGCTGCACGGTTTGAGAAACCAAACAGGCGATGAGGCGATGCGCAATATTTGGTAGAAGTGCTGCATGATACAAGCACGCACAGGTATTTGGGCAGGTTGTTGGTGGGAAATTTGAAGAGGAGATCGGCAACCGAATTCGCGCATCGTTTGCAAGTGGCTGGGGCCAAAATTTCACAATCAACATGTGCTGACAAATTGCCATATTATTTTTCCGGCTGCATTGTTTGGTTCGGTTTCATTGCCTTTGGTCGCGTCACAAATCCAAAGAATCAATGTTGTGCAGCGCCGGGTGCTCCATGCAATCGTTGGTTGGGTGGCTGTGGATGGCAATGCGTGGGGGAATGTCATGCGCAAAATGTACACGTAGTAGAAGGCAGCTTCGGAAATTTGCCCGGTTAGCACCTGGTCGGACTTTTTTTTCCAAACGGCAATTTCGGTTCGCGGCACGAATTGCTGATTCCAGCAGCTGGCCCGGATTTGCTGCCTTTTCGGATCCCTATGAACACTGGTCCAAACATTTTACTTCAATGCCTTCTCGCGCCCGCAAGCGTCCAGAACAAACATGGGAAAATATGTTGCGCAAATTTTGTGAACACATTTCTGGTCAGTCGCTTTGGTTTCGTCATGCTCGTGAACATGTGAGGTGGTTTCCCTTGGAAACACAATTTGCACAATTTTGCCGAAATTAATTTTCGCTGTAGCTTGCAAATTTGGCTCTTGTCCGGACAGGACCGCAGTCATTGACTCGGATGCGCGGCGAAAGAAAAATGCCAGGAAAAGTGCCAGGAAAAGATTTAGTTTCAACATGGCCCACTGCCCAGTGTATGGCACGACCTCTTGCATCGGGCCATTTATTTGAAACGTGTTGGGCACATGCCTTTGATTAAGTTGTTGAATAAAAATTTGAAAACAAAATCCCGTCTGTCAAAAGTACCTACGGACCAAATGATGCCATTCCCACCTTATTTTTGGATACAAAACTTGCATCCCAGGCAAACCAATGCGCAACGTGCACACAACGGAAAAATGACACTTTCCCAAGCACAAACAAAGTGATGCCAGAGAGCCACATGCGGGCGTGGTTTCCGCAGGGCAAGCGAAGCCAGCCTGTCCCTCAAAAGCTGATGGCGCTCCAGGTTGTTCACTCAACTCACGCAGCTGTACGGCACGTGCCCGGTGGCTGCGTGCGACCACGCTTGGTTTTTGCAGAAGTTTGCTATGGGTTTGGGACACATCTTGTCCGGTGTGGACAGCAACGGCATGGGAAACGTGGCGCAGGAATTTGGTGGCTTCCCCATCCCACGCCCCACTGCTTTCGGCAACCAATGGTTTGAAGCAGATCCCTTGGCGAGTGCAAAGCGCGGCGGTGTCCAGGTGATTCATCTTGACCTTTGCACAGGACAAGGCGGCAGCCGTTGCCGCCCTGCTTGCTCCTGCTAGGTTTTCAGGCCGCAGGGACTCCGTGACGGCGAGATCAAGGGTGGTCGAGAGCCAGCATAAGTGCGCAGGAAGATATCAGCAGGTCCCCAACACCATCATACAATAAATGTTGGAGATCATCATTGTGAACCCAAGGGGCTGGAAATTTCCCAAGGATGGAGCCATGGTTGTGGCAAAACAGTGCTCTTATGTTCCTGCTTGTGTTCAGCCACCAACCTTCCAAGAAGAGGGGCGTCACAACATACACCGCGTCCCCATAACCAACCATGCGCTTTCAGGACCTTGCACACCAAAATCCATTTGACGGGTTTCCCCTCTTTAGGGTCAACGTCCATGCCTTGTCAATAGGTTTTTGTGTTCAACGCAGCTTGCCGGGTTGATATTTCGTTTTTTTTCCGCTCACCCCCACAAACATACAACGCGATGAACAACATATGGTCTGCGTGCCAAAGTATCAGCCGTGTGGAGTGGAGAGTGTGAAGTGTGCAGTGTGAAATGTGGAATGTGTGCAGTATGCAGTGTGCAGTGTGAACTTTGGAGTTTGGATGAGTTTGGATTGTGGAGTGTGGAGTGTGAAGTGTGCAATGTTGGGTCATATCCAAAGCGAAAGGGGCGGGTACCCTCCCAACCAACAATTTTTGTTTAAATCCTTTTGTCAATGTCTGGCTTTGCTCGGCGATTTGTTGTGGGTATAGTTTTCCTGGTTCAAAGGTTTGAATTTGTTTCTTTACTGTTTCCACGCGCGCACTGACGCTCGTGCCAAACCATGTAACGGTTCCTTGACAACGTACGCATTGGCGATGGCGTTGGCGCACCTTCTCCCGCAATCGGGCGCGCACAACTTTCATTCGCCAAACAAGGTGGCCACATTTAGGGTTCATACGGTCAGGGTCATAAGCACGGTGTTCATTCGAGGTGGTCTCATACATGTTCAATTTTTTGAACAATTCTTACAACATTTTTTTTGGGGGGGTTCCGTTGTGAAAACACGTCTCGCGCTGGCTGGCGATCTCGCATCCGGCGCATTTTGCCAGGACTCCGTGTTTTGGTGGAAGTATTTAAACTTTTCGTGGCAACCGTAGTACTTGCGCAACATTTTATAATCTGAAACATCATTTGGCGCCACCGCTAGTGAAAATCGAACACTTTCCCCTTCGTGTGGCACGCGTCGCCTTTTTTACACTTTGCTACAATGTTCGCAAGCGATGATCAAAATGAGAGGTGGTTTCAGATTTTTTTCCTGGCAGGCGCGTCCGGTGAATTGGACCACCTTTTTTGAAACCGTCGAAGGTTTTGTTTTGTGAAAAAATCGTCTTCTTTTTCATCCAGTACGATGACGATTCCGTGTGGCATGTGCGGCACTTCAAATGCCTCGGCCCTTCTTTTCCTCGCAGCTATAATGCTGGTCAGGCCTTGGCAAGGAGGACTGAGAACCCAAATGTTTAATCATCATTTTTTGTGATGCGCCCCGCGTTTGGTGAAAAAATCGCGTTACTTGCGCAACCTTCCCAGCAATTTGTGCGTGTCTAATCGTTCCGGTGGTGGCGCAATGCGTCCTGCGATATCGATCGCACAATTTTTTTCGCATTTTGCGCATGTCGGGATGCAGACATCTTGCACAGACCCTTGCAGAGGAAAATCGGTTGCAAAGATTCCCACGACAAGCCTATTGCATAGAACTTGCCGAAACAACTCGAATAAAGACCTCGCGTAAAATTTTCATTTAAAAAAATGTTGTAGAGAGCTTGTACAAAAACCTTTCCAGCGGACACTTTATAAAGATTTTGTGCATTTTTTCGTTTTCAATCTCAGCGCGTGAAACACTAGGATCTAGCATCTGATTACCAAACTCAAAACGCAAAGCAACGCGGGAAAAATACAAAAAATCAGAGCTCTGCAACCCTAGCGTATCTTACCAAAGCACTTCCGTCAAAAATCCATCCCTACTCACATTTTTTTTGCCAGTTTGGGGCCCTTTGTCAATCGGACACTTCCAAGTTTGTTTTCTGTTTCAATCCGCGTAGACCCTGTGACGTTGTCGATTTTTTCTCCTCTCGGAATATAATCGGAGTTTCATGTACCACGTACCGACGCTAACTTCCGCGTTGGGGTGCGCATGGAAGGCCCTGTCTTGACAAGGACTTCAATTCACCTCAACCCGTTGGACGCTATAATGCAGGAACCCGTCGTACGTTGGAAACAGGTGCGTCCGAACCAACTGCCAGAGAATTTTGCAATTTTTGTTCGTCATATTTTTTTTCCAGTCTAAGGTGTGAAATTTCATTGCTGCAAAACCTGAGTGCAATCGTTTGTGTCTGGCGAAGTCCGTGATATCCCACCTGTTTTTGTGACAAATTTGACCAAGTGTTGAATCAGCTGAAGGTGCGAAAGGTGCATGATGAAAAAGTTTTTGTCCCCCTGAAATTGTTGATTTTTTGGGCGATTATTTTTCCAAGTGCCTGCTACAAATTTTAATTCAAATTCAACATTGCAAAGCGGAGATTTTGAACTTAGGTGGCGGAACACTTTGTTCACGATGTTGCCAAAAACAGGAGCCAGCACACAACCGAACAACGACTGGAAGGAGCGCGTGCGACATTGGAAAAACAACACTGTTTTGACCAAACGGGTTTGAATCTACACACTGGTATTCAATACCAATTTGGTAAATATTTTTTTGCATTCGACCACGCCGGTTTTGGAAGAAAACCATGTCGAGCGATGATTCCACTGATAGGCAAACTCGCGGTTATTGACTTCGATTTTTCGGGGAAAAAAAATGATTTTGGGCTGTGGTTACCGTAGTCAACGCCGGCGTCGCCGTCGTCAGCGCTGGCGCCGCTGTCATCGCCACCGTCGTCACCGTCGTCTTTATCGTCGCCACCGTTCGTTACCGTCGATAGTGTCGCTATCATTGTCGTCATGATGCCCGTCAAAACCCTCTCATAGAGACTAGAACCCTCCCGTCGCATGTTTTCTGGGACTGATTAACACGTTGTTCATGAAATGAACGCATCCTTTACGCTCACGTTGTTCATGAAATGAACACATCCTTCACATTCTATTGCGATTTGTCGGGTTAAGAAGTTGCCAAGTGTAGGAAAGGTTTTTACTCAGAACGTTTGGATGGACAGGAGGAAGGATGTTGTGCGGCGGGGGGACGCTGCGCTTGAAAGAGTAGGCCTATACACATATCAAACATCAAAGTTGAAACACCCGGTGGGAGATCGAACCCATGATCATTCGATTGCAAGATCGTTGCGGGGGAATTTTCGACGTGATGAAAATTCCACACGATACCTGATTTCCGCGCCTGGCCTGTTCTTCGGCTGAACCGTGAAACATCTAATTGATGCTAATTTTAATGAATTATGATTTCCGCTATTAGTCCGTGAGCAGGGTTGCACCAATTTGTGGCAAAGGCGGTGCGGCGGTGACGCCTGTTTTTTCTGATTTATCTCGGGCGAACTGCACTTGACAACCCAGACCGTTCTGATCGTTTGCGTTTTTTTTTGCCATCGTTTACCTCTGCAATTATTTCCATCATTACCCTCCAGGCCAATGACCTCGTATTTTTTTTAAAAAAAATGATGATTAGGACCTACTATTACTTGATAGGGACCTACTTTTACTATTTTTTACTTGGACCTTGTGGGTGGCATGGTGTTTTGAACCAGTTTCGATCAATTTTTTTCATTGGTTTTTGTCAGTATTTTGATGGTTCTGAGTTGTATTATGAAGTCATGTCTGATGATTTATGATATATCATGTGTATATGATTATATATGACAGCTTTACATGCGGGCAATTTTCCCCAATAATCCTGCAGGAAACAATATAAATTTCAGGATAAGTACTTCCCTTTACCTACCAAATATCCGATTTGTGGATTATTGGGTACCCCGAAGTATTTTATTATTGTTCACAGTTCAGCTTCCGTTGCTTCAACTTGCATATGTTAGATACATGAAAGTGCATAACACAAAGCAGCAGCTGCAGGGGTTCCCTATTTTTCGGCGTGGTGCAAAATGATCTCGAAGGGGGCTGTACACTAATCAGATACCAGCGGGTTGAAACACGTACAGACCACTAGATCAGTTTGTAATCCCCAACACAGAATGACAATCCAGATGTACATACC
>Ga0126342_10005477_pt1 | contig 22162 bp, 16 predicted proteins | sample Cyp1metagenome_FD_92528 | JGI IMG/M metagenome (GOLD analysis project Ga0126342, IMG submission 92528) | Coral microbial communities from Lord Howe Island, Old Settlement Bay, Australia - Cyphastrea 1 metagenome | ecosystem: Host-associated > Invertebrates > Cnidaria > Coral ...
CACAGAAATCAACGTCCAATTTGGGTATCCCTAATGTGGATATTAGAGAAATACAATGACATAACCTTGAAAAGGGATATCGCTAATTTGGGAAGGTCCCATCGCTTACCGTGTGTTTTCAACAATTTCCATCAATTTTCATAAACCAATGTCCGTCCAATACATATTTACTATTGCAGGGGTTTTTGCGGTGGCTCACATGGGTTTCACTGTCTCAAATCCCAACTGCTGACATGGTGTCATTGATCAGCCCGGATTCAATTGAAAACATCCAGTATGCTCCGATTTCCCCCAATGGGGCAAGAAGTCATAAGAAGTCCTTTGTGTCCTTTCGTAATCTTAAAGAGAAAAAATATGAAACAATTGTGTATGGAGAATGCGCCCCCTGCAAGATGGCATGCAACCGGTGCGGATCCAGGCAAACCAGCATTCAACCCAATACTCGATTGTCATTGCTCACCACAGCGTAGCCACCTGAGGCTCAAGGCGGTCGGCATTCCGGAGATTCATTTTATGATGAGATCCAGTGTTTAAAACCAAGCTTTGTGGTTTGATTTAGTTGGATGATAGATGATGTTAGATTGTAACTGTTAGATGTAGTTGCTGAGGTATATTCTAGTATTGTATATCAATCTATCTCATACCAGACCAGTAGTACCGCAAAAGGCGGTGACGGAAGTTTCAACGATTGGACACTATAGGAGGAGTGAGTTGTTGTGATGCGTGGATGGCAGAGCGAATCCACTGATGGGCCGAAAGGTGTTTGGAGCTGTGTTTTTTGGAGTGGTCGCAATGGTTGCAGTGGTCACCTGGATGTAGTGTGGTGTAGTGTGGCTGTAGTTGTAGTTGTAGTGTAGTGTAATTAGTATCATTAGTGTAGTTGTAGTTGTGGTGTGGTGTAGTGTAGTTTAATGTAATGTAGTGTAGTTTAGTGTGCTGTAGTGTTGTGCGCTGTAGTGTAGTCTAGTGTAATGTAGTCTAGCGTAGTGTAGTGTAAAGTAGTGTAGTTGCAGTTGTAGCTGCAGTTGTAGTGTAGTGTAGTGTAGTGTAGTGTAGTGTAGTGTAGTGTAGTGTAGTGTAGTGTAGTGTAGTGTAGTGTAGTGTAGTGTAGTGTAGTGTAATTAGTGTAGTGTAGTTGTAGTTGTAGTGTAGTGTAATTAGTGTAGCGTACTGTTGTGTAATGTAGCGTAGTTGTAGTTGAAGTTGTACTCTAGTGAAACCACCAATCGGTTTTCAATGATTTTCTTCGTGATGTGATTCGATATCCATAGCTACGTAGGCTATTTATATTATATATATGCGCTTCTTCGACCTAGTTTAACCTGGTCTTTACTAACGGCCAGGCTGAACCTGGTTGTTGGAAGATGCTCCTTTAAATAGCTATGCTTATAACTACCATTATATACTTTGTCCAGGAAGCTCACATGTCATGTTGGAAAAATGGTCAATAGATATGTGGATAAAAAGGCCATTTGGTTCAATGCGATGCAAGTAAAATGCGCCTGGGAGCACGGGCTCTGCGCAAACGTCTGCATCTTAGATCATGATGTCACCAAATACAAAACAAAATATAATCTGGTGAAAGTACCTACCTGAAATTTCCCACAAAATCTGGACCGTGCAAAGTCCGTGAAACGACCGTGAAAAACCCGTGAAACGGCCGTGTAAAACCCGTGAAAAGCCACCAAAAACTTGCGCGTAATTTTTACTCATTTCTGGAAGTATTTTGTAGTCTTTTCACGGGTTTTTCATTGAAATCTTTGGAATTGGTCATTTCAAGCAGTCTTGGCACTTATAGACTTGAAATTGGTTGATGAGCAGCTGTTGTTGCTGAGGCTGTGGAGTGTATGTGGGGTTTGGTGGGTTTCCCCTTATATATGAATATATGTCAAAAATATATCCCAAGATTCCCAAGATCAACATAAGACATACATACATATACGATCATATACGTATATTTATATACATATTAATATATTTATATACAGATTAATATATTTATATACATATTAATATTTTTATATACACGTATGAATGGTCTTAACCATGGTGACAAGCTCCGTAAGTTAGGATATAATGGATATGCTAGGATGTAACAATATGTATATATATATATCCGGGCCTTCCAAAGGCCAGGTTAAATTTGGCCGTTACACTAACAGCCGGCCGTTACCTAAAGACCATCGAAAACCCATGTTATTTAGTTTTTTTTTAAACAAATTTATGTAAAGGTTATTAATAACCCGTACCAACCCACACTAACCATGCAAAAAATAGCCATATGAATCATACTTAGAGCAAATACCGTAACCCCAACCGCAGCCCAAGTGAGCCATTAAAATAGAGAACAGGGGATCGTGAAATGCCAGTTGGTTGAAAATGGTGTCTCTTCTTCTATGGGTTATCATCACCCCAATCAGCTAGATTGTAGAAGTCCCAATAAGTTGACCAATCAACCAGGGTACTATCCATTATGTATGAAAGTGTATTATCCATTATATAGATGATTATAGATCATTGTCATACAGCTTCCCCTTAATCACCATTCATCATCATTCATTCAGGATTTTCGTTACCACTATGAATAGCGTTACTTACCTTTGTTATAACCATTCTTGACCATCATTAACCGAGCAATGTCAAGTTAGGATTAATAATCCCCGCGGTATTAATCAACCCCCTCTGCCCAATTTGTTTGTAATTTAAAAACAGGTGGTGCCCCAGGATTAATACACCGTTTGGCTGGGACATGATTAATCAACCCCCTGTGGTGAAATCCAATTTTTTATCCAAAATTCTTTATAAAAATCATCACATGCACGCATGCACAGACGCGAAGTGTGAGATTTTAGCAATCAAATGCCATCACTGCCATCCCGTGCTGCAAAGTGAGATTTTGGCAATCAAATCTGTTTCTGGCACAAAGATGAGAATAAGCCAAACTGGCTGCAGACGATCATCACATGCACACATGCACACATGCACACACGCCTGGACCTAATTAATCAACCAGCAGTGCTGACATGTGGGAATTTAGCAATCAAATGCCATCACTGCCATCCCATGCTGCAAAGTGAGATTTTGGCAATCAAATCTGTTTCTGGCACAAAGCTGAGAATGAGCCAAACTGACTGCAGATAATCAACCTCCAGTGCTGAAATTTCCTTTTATGTATCTATAATTATTTATGTCCAATTATTTTTTCTGGTTGGTGGGGGCTATAAATCCATTGGTTTTAATTATCCCGGGGGGGTGATTAATCCTAACTTGACATTATTAATTATTCATGCTTAAAAACCCATCACTGCTCCCATGCTTCCAAAAACCAATCACTGCTCCCATGCTGCCACCCCATGCTGCTAATTGCTTCTTTTTTCTGCTGATGGCCTGCCTCATTGAAATTATTTTTCAATGGGCTTGCCTGATCGCTTATGAAATCCAATGGGATCTGATGGGATTCATGAGGTTTTAAGATTCAAATCTTATCAAATCCAATGGAAACAGCTGGGATTCATGAGGTTTTAAGACTCAAATCTTGTCAAATCCAATGGAATCTCATGGGTTCCATGAAATTTTACAATTCAAATCTTACCAAACCCAATGGAATCCGATGGGATTCATGAAGTTTTAAGATTCAAATCCTATCAAATCCAATGGAAACGACTCAAATCTTGTCAAATCCAATGGAATCTCATGGGTTCCATGAAATTTTACAATTCAAATCTTATCAAATCCAATGGAACCTGATGGGATTCATGAGGTTATAAGATTCAAATCTTATCAAATCCAATCGAATCTTATGGGTTCCATGAAATTTTACAATTCAAATCTTACAAAATCCAATGGAATCCGATGGGATTCATGAAGTTTTAAGATTCAAATCCTATCAAATCCAATGGAAACAGCTGGGATTCATGAGGTTTTAAGACTCAAACCTTGTCAAATCCAATGGAATCTGATGGGATTCATGAGGTTTTAAGATTCAAATCTTATCAAATCCAATGGAATCTTTTGGGTTCCATGAGATGTTAGGACTCAAATCTTATCAAATCCAATGGTTTTAAGACTCAAATCTTATCAAAACCAATGGAATCTTATGGGTTCCATGAGGTATCAACTATCAAATCTAATCATATCATATACAAGATTTTATGGTTCAGGGGCCGTTTATTTAGGGTGGATACAGGAAAGACCTTAGAAGGTACCTACCTACCTTGTGGGGGGGAGGGGGGGGTTGATTAATCCGATGTTGGCATCAATGTTTAATGGCCAATAACCAAAATACCCCATCATTAACCATCATTATTAACCATCATTAACATTTGTTATAACCATTATAACCAGGGGTATTTTGATCAAGGCGCAATTCCCAGAACCTGCCACCACATGGAGATCAATGCCCTCGATACCAATCAAGGCTTCGGTGCCCTTGAAGTCCTGCGAGGATGGGGCTCCCCAGTTATGTCTGTTGGTTAGTAAACCCCATGAATACTATAGTTATATCATGTTATTTCCACCAAAAACCATATAGTTTTGCCACTTTTTTTAGGCAACTGAACGCTATCGACTGGGGGCCCCATCCTGTGGGATATACAATGATTATGTGGATCAATGAACACAAAGGATCACAAAGGATCAACGATATATATATATGTACAATTATATACATATATTATTTTCAAGGATTACTCAATGGACGAGGTGTTTACAGTGGTTTGAATGGTTCTGAAAAAAATGATCATTCGATCCGGAGATCCATCAATGGATCATTGAAGTCGCAGGAAAGCATTGTAAACACCAGCCAAACATTAAAAAAACATATATAATGGATATGGGTGGGTCTCATGTCAATGTTCCCAAGCAACAATCCGGTAGCTGGCGAACATGCTCGTCATTGCTCGTCAGACCATCAACCAGAGAACACGGCTTCAAGGGGGCACGAAAACGACTTCAGAAAGTCTGTATATAATCAGACTGAAACCAGCCTGAAACCACTCTCTGGTAATCAAACGTGGCTGGCCGGAATCTCACCCGTGTGGACGACTCATGTGTATATATATATATATGTATATATGTATACAATCATATACAGATATAATCATATAAGTATATATAATCATATTTATATATATAATAATATATATATATATAATCATATATATATAATCATAAATATATTATTATTTATTATACACATAATTGATTATTCATAATCATGATTAATTATGTATATACACATCGACAATTTGTGTTTTCCACTGACAGATTCGATTACCTGAATGTAGTTTCATTGCTCACCCCTCACAAAAAAGCCTCACCCTCTGGCTAAAACCGTTTACCGTAGATGTTATCTGGGCGTGCTTCCATATGCATGAATCTCAATGGAGGAACTTAACCACTCAGCAAGTCACCTAGCCACCTGACTCAATGCGAAATACATGTCCATAGTTCGCTTCTCCAAGTCCCCAACTTGCTAGGTTTGACCAGTGTCAAATCCCCAAAACAGCTGTGTTGGTTATTCCCAACTTCCCCACTTCATGCTTCGACCAATCTTTGATGGACATGTTTCATAGCAAATAGACATGGCTGTCCTACAGTATGCAAATTCCTCCACATGCTGATTGATGATGATTGTAGTCATACTTCATCAACTACCATTGCAATCCCTGTTGACCAATGCCCATGGGGCCCATCATCCCCTAGTTTTTCGGGAGAATCACTGCAGCAAACCCCTCGCCTGGTGGTATGGATGCAGCAAACCAACCTTTGCTCCATCATAGATTGATGACAACAGCCGATCCTGCGCGTTTGAATTGGCTGTGTGGCTGTGCTCCTGCTTGGCCGGAGTCAAGCATTACCGATTCTTGGGTGTCAAAGTCAGGAATGCCGAAACTTTCAACATGAGACTCAACCACTTTATGAAGCTGCAGCAAGTGAACGCGCCCGAAATCACTGTGTGACCTACACAACACCCGGCGCGAAGCACATCCAAAATGGTATCAGTTGCGGACACAGTTTTGTGGATAACCTGCAGTGATTCATCCGAACTGGACAAACATACATCAATATTTGTATGTTATAACATACCGTTACGAGTATATAGATTGCATGTGTGTGTGTGTGCGCGTTGTTTTTTGTGGGGGGGTTTGCTTTTCTCCTACCACACCCACGATCTAAGACAAGAGATTGTCCTGTGAATCTGTAGAAATCTGTAGATTCAACACTTCAAGGATGGCCCCGTTATAGGCCGACCAAGCCGAATCAAGGGAACCCACCTCCGGTGTCCACGGCATCGGAGAGAAATGGTGGCTCGGACAAGGCCATTGCATCGGGGGTCTGACTGTAAAACGTCCTCAGCCAAGCAGAAACCATGCACCGAATATTAAGAAGATATCAAGCCGTTCAAGCCATTAAGATACGACTTAAGATACCATTGAAAACCGGAAAAAAACCAATGACTTTCATGACTGGTCTAAATTTTGGCCGTAGCACCGCAGAGTAAATGAGAACTCGTGCTGCTTGGTGGCTCCAACACATCTCTTTGAGATCATCCTCAAAAATCATCAGCAAATATCAGTATATAATACATGCATACAGACACATATTATATATAATAAGATATACATGTGTCAAAAGGGATCATCATACCAGCTAGGGATGAAGAAAATTCATTCCCAGCTTGTGGGTCTTCAACCACGCATCAGCCGTTGAGGATCATCCAATTTGGGGTTCTGAGATATACGCGTACAGTCAGTGACTCATGGGCTCATGGGGCCATTGCGACGCTACCCCAACAAAATCCCGTGGACATATCCCAGTTACGAGAAGTCTGACTTCAGGAATCATCGCAGGTGCAGGTATAAGATAATATCATAAGTCTTGGAAGAATCACAACAACTCATCTGCCTGTCGAAAAAGGCTGTGTTTGAGTTGTCCCCAACTTACGATGCGAATTTGAGAGCGGACTTGATCCCCTAGACTAGTGCACAGCACTGTCCCCTGTATGATTCCTGGGTTGGTTGAGCCCCACCCGAAGAAAGGGATGAACAGTTAAACGGTTGAACCAGGCCCTGGAAACCCCACTGGAGCCTGGTTACAGAACATAGATACCGTAGATGGACGAATTATTCAAACCCTTGTAATCCAATAACCCCTCGCACCCCGAATTACAATGTTGTTTTTTTTGGTTTGGTTCGCTCCTTCGAATGGACGAAATAAACCAAACCCTAAGATCAGGAACAAAGATACGAAACCATAACGTTGAAATTTGGGGCACAGGGGGTAGCCTACAACTCATGGATGCGGGGTTTGAATAATTAATTTGTCAATCTACTGTATCACCCTCGAAGATCATTTTTTCTAAACAAGTTATCAGATAAATGTAATTTGACATATAAATAAGCATGAACAAACATAAATAGATCATAGATGATCATAGTAAATAGAAAACATTGTTATAAATTCTTATAACATATTTACTCTATAAACATCTATAAACTATTATGATAAACTCCAGTCAGTTCCTGTGAGGAAATCGTCTTCGATGCTGGGAATCGCACGGGATCTTGTTTCCCTTGGTTTTCGCCGCCTGGCCGTCAGCGAGCTTCGCATCACTGATATCACCAACAAAAAATCAACAAAAATACGAGGGGGATGTCAAAAATTGGGGGTTGAACTGATTTGACCAACGAAAACTGTGATTTCCAACTGATGTAATATGACTTGAGCATACTTCAGCAACAAAAAATGAGGGTTTAAACAGCAAACAGCTGGATGACCCTTGCCCATACCCAAATTCACATGTTTGTTGAGTCATGATCTATCATGATCTCCCATGATTGTTGTTGGGAGAAGTTTCATCTTCAATTGGTGAGATGGCTACAGATCACGTTTCAACCATCAAATCGTTTTCCGTGAGTGAATTACAAAGTCTGTATGCTTGAATAAGGTGAATAAACCTAACGAAGAACAACTGTTGGTTATTCAGCTAAAATCATTCGATTTGGTTGGTGAAACCCTGCATTTGTCTTACTTCAATCATCAATCCCCCCCTAGTTTTCTTAAAATTCTGCTGTCTGCAGTTAGTAGTTTTCCTGAGTCATTGGGGTACCCCTCACTCGTTTAGGATTTTCTATTGTAAATCATCTGGAGGTTTCCTAAAATAGAGGTACCCGTAAATCATCCATTTTATAGACCCCATTTTAGGAAACCCCCATCTAGCTATTGGGGATCCCCTCACCTTGTCGGAATTTCCCCTAACCCGCCTTCATCTCTGGGAGAGGCGCCCGAGGCGCCCGAGGCGGTCGAGCAGACCCAGAGGACCTTGCTCTGCGACCCGTCAGTTTCTCCTCAGCAAAGTCGGAAAAAGATCGCGTGTCATAATATGGGGAAATGAAACGAATAAAGATACTGTGTATATATATACATATCATATAATCAATTTGATATGATATTTAGATTGTCTGACAATGGGGCATACCCCCAAATCATGGCATGTTCTTGAACATGGAAAATAATGATAAACCATTGGATCTGGAGGTAACTTGTTGAAGACAAACCCACATTTTCCAATGGTCATTGCGAGCAGCAAAAATGTTGTAACCCTTATCAAAAATTGTGATGTTACATATGACTTTGCCGTTCAAAAACGTGGTTTCAACGCCTGTAAGAGGCCATGTCACTGATGACATCAGACAATCACAGGATGATGGTGGAAATGCCCGAAATTGGAGTAATTTGCACATTATATTTTTTTCAATAAATTTGTGGTTAAAATTCCATGGAAGAGTCACCTCAAAATTGGAAACCCCAGTGTGTTACCACAACGAAACTGTAATTTTGTGTCCCGGGAGCTTCGTGGAAAAGTTCCTTTTTTTGTTTCAAGCCAGGGTTGGGCGGAGACTGTGTTTGAACGGTTAAACATTTTGATGTTTAAACGATGTTTAAACGCCAAATGTTTAAACAATTTGGCGGAGGACGGGATGATGATAGGAAATGTTTAAAAAAAACGTTTAAACAAGTTTAAACACATGTTTAAACGACATGTTTAAACAAATTCTGGAAAGTGGGGATCGGATACACATGCGAGCTGCTGGGGGGTTCACGGGAACCAGTCCGACCAAACCAGTTCCCTCCACAGTGACCAGAAGATGCGCAACTGTTTTTCAAGAGATTCAGACAAAAATCAAGAGATCAAGAGTGAAGGGTCAAACATGTTTATATAAACAAATTCCAAGAAATATAAGAAATTGTGGACCCAACCGCATGAGATCATGCGCGCGTTGAATTTGTTTAAACATGTTCGCCCCCACCCGGACGTTGCTCCACACTTACAATCGTCATGATCATGATCATGATCATGGTGATCATCATCATCATCATCACATCAAGATCATCATCATGATCATCGCATCCAAATTCGCCACCCCCCTCTGAACAATATGCTGACTGTAGTAATAACATCAACTTCATCTTCATGAGGGGTCAAAATTCGCCACCTCTTCTGAAAAATATGTCGGTTGGGGCAAAAACATCAACTATATCTTCATGAGGGATCAAAATTCGCCACCCCCTATCATGAGAGATCAAAACCTGCCACCTCCTATGAATAATATGTTGATGGGGGTCATAACATCAACTTTATCTTCATAAGGGATCAAAATTCGCCACCCCCTATGAACAATATGTTGATTGGGGTAATAACATCAACTTTATCTTCATAAGAAATCAAAATTTGCCACCCCCTATGGACAATATATGTTGATTGGGGCAATAGCATGAACTTTGTCTTCATATCCACCTGAAGTCAGACGCTGCGCAACCTCAGGGTTGCAGCGAACATGTTTTTAAACAATTGTTTGGAACAGAAGTCCGACCTCTCCAATATCAGTGCTGCCATCTCCGGAATCCGACAAATATGTTTAAACGGTTTAAACATATGAATCAAAACTTTAAACGAGTGTTTAAACGGTTTAATGTTTAAACCTGTTTGGAACGACCCTGCTTCAAGCACAAAGTTGTCCGAGGTTGTTGTGGAAGTGCAAGAGAACGTCCAGCAGGGTAGCATGACGTATGTGTGGAAGTGCAAGAGAACGCCCAGCGGCGTAGCATTGCGTATGTGTGGAAGTGCCAGAGAACGTACCATGTGGTAGAAGTCGAAATGAACGTTATTACCCCCCCACCCCACCCCAATTTTATCAACACGCGCATGGCCTCTTACTGGCGCTGACATCAAAAACATCATGAGCTATGATCTCACCGACAATGTCGGGATTCGGCCAACAAATTTGGCAAATCCTCCAAGCCATAAACCTTAGGGATTTTCGTACACCTCAAAAAAGGAGGCTTAATACCACAACAACCTTGACGGTCAATTGCAAGGCTCAACCTGAATCACACCAGGAGACCATCCTGGTTTAATCCGCGGCCCAGTGGCACCCAGGAAAATTCAAGAAAACCAAAGGATGAGAACAGTTTCAGCTGCAACAACATCTCTCACAGCTCTGTATCTCACGGCAGATTGCGTCCTAATGGACACCCAGCGTAACACCGCAACATCTGCGGCTTGAATTCTGCATGGACAAGACATGGTGTATGGACTATGGTCATCCCACCATCATTAGGAATTCCCCACATTTGGATATATGATTGGTATATGAACCCCTATGACTGGATTGATGGCCATTCCCCAAAATGGGTATATGATCCATGGGCAGCTTCTTATTAGGGAACATATAGGATCAAAACCTGTAGTTGTCTACATAATATATACGTGTATATATATATACAAACATATATGATGCAAAAATATAATCAAAGAAAAGCATGTGTGTATATAAATACATATCATATACTGTGAACAATTTTACCCTTGTTCCCGGTGTAGTTACAGTCAATCACTGAGTGGTCTGCGATGATTCCACTAGCAACAGCCAACGGCCATGCAGTGCAGCGCACAACTGTTTTCCTCCTTGTAGGCAACTTGAGCGAAAGTATTGGCAGTGCAGGCGGGCTATGCACGTGCAACTATAAGGAATACCGAGCTCACCTATGGCCTACATCCCTTTCGCACCCCCCATGTCTGCCGGATTCTTGATGGCAGGCACAGAGTAAGGGATCATTCAAAAGAAGAAATTATGTACAGCTTTCCTACCAAGTGTTGAAAAACAGTGGTCCAGCTACTCGGGAATCATCCGGTGAATAACTTCCCTTTCACCTTTCCATGCTAACTTTGTAACCGATTAGGTAGAAAGAGCTATACCCTACGCTAGCCTACCGACCTACAAAATGAACAAGCTATCGGTTCCAAGCTCGTAAAACATTAACTTCACTGTTTAGGTGTGCGACCTCCTCTTCAAGCATCTGCATCTTCCGTCGCGATGCAGTATCTGTAGGGGAAATTCCAGCAAAGAATGGTAATGAGAATGAGTTTCCGCAACCTGAGGCATTGGCGCTCTTCAGCTCTGATTCAGCCTCCTTCAACTTCCGTCTAAGGTCAGCCATTTCTGTTTGGTTTAACCTCAGCTGACCATCTCGGTCGTGGATCTCACCCATACAGTCCCATGCTCTCTTCTCCCCCCCGGGCCACGGCAGAGAGTTTTGCCTTCTGCTTGAAGCTCCGCGTTCACGGCGGCTAGTTAATCTCCCCGATCTCAACATTCATGTCTTGGGCACGGATCTCAGCAGTCTTCATCTGATTCTCTAACCTCTCAATGAAGAGACGATCAGAGCTCCCGCAGATGACGGATGAGCCCTTATCTAAGATGGCCTTCATCCTCCCATCCTTCTCGGCGATCTGCGCCCTGAGCTCGGTGCTACTCATCTTCTCATTCTCACAGGGGCTCTCATAGTACTCCATCCTTCTCTCGGTGTTGGATTGCTGAAGGGACTCGGTCCTTGGTCGTGCAATCGCATCGTTCTCAGCATTCTTGCTCATGCCAGATTTCCTTAGTGCTTCAAACTCTGCGTTCCTTAGTCGAGAATCACTCTCCAACTTGGCCTGATTGGCCTCATGGACTCTTCGTCAAGATTCCTTGAGCAATTCTTGAATGCTACCTTCGTACATGTCGGCCTGTCGCCTTGAATGATCGAGAGCAGCTTGTATGTCCAGAATCTCATCTCTAGCTATGGTTAACCTGATTCCTGTAGATTAGCATTGTTGCCTGCAGCCATCTCCGATTGGTTACGAAGGTTCATTATGGAATTCTACAGGTTAGTTTGCATCTCTCTGCCGTCGTGGTACAACTTCTCAGCTACACTTGTAGCGTATTCAGAGTTCATTTCCATCTGATTTAACCGATGCTCAGTGTTGCCAAGAATTCCACGAAGGTGTTGAACATGACCCTCATACTCCGGATCCTGTCGCATCTCCATACCTTCCTCAAAGATTCTCTTGGCGGTACTCTCCATCAACCCGCCTCTGCGCTCAAGCTCACGTATTCGGGTGGCAGATCCTTCATCTTCTTGAGCCGCTACCATAAGTTCGACTTGACATTCCGCTAGTTCATCTGTGGGGTGCTCTATATAGTCTTTGATTCAGGGTGCTTACTTCTATTGTCACGTTCTGGTGGCAACCACTGAGATAATCAGAAAATTTCCGTTCGATGTCATTGATTACTTGATTTCGAGAAGCTACAACTTCTTCGAGCTGTGAAACTCTCTCACTCATTTCAACATACTGCGCAATCAATTCATGATACTAGTTTCTGGTCGTGATTCTTGTACTCTTCTTTTACTTCGACCCTCTCTGCCTGACCGCTCGGGCCTGTCCCGGATTGATCTTGGCGTGGCGGGTCGTGTAGTCGTTCTTCGGGATGACCGATGTACTCCGCGATGCGACCCGCTCGCGGAACCACCCCTTGACGACCTCGGAGTGCTTGCTGATATTCTCCTTCTGTTCGGTACCGTCCATTGGGGCAATCCCGATCTGGTTTCACTATCTCCAGTTCCGGGTGAGGATTGAGTACCCCCTTCCGCAGCAACTGCAGCGTTGCCGTCGAAGGTAAATGCTGTATCTCCACTGCTGCCTTTCATCTTTGCGATGTAGAGCTGACCGGATTTCATTGTCGGTCAGTTGCTCAAGTCGGCTAGCTAGCAGCACGCAGACTCCCCTTCCGACAGAAGGTAGAGCACTACGGCTGATAACCTGTGAACAATTTTACCATTGTTCCGGGTGTAATTGCAGTCAATCACTGAGTAGTCTGCGATGATTCCACTAGCAACAGCCAACGGCCATGCAGTGCAGCGCACAACTGTTTCCTCCTTGTAGGCAACTTGAGCGAAAGTATTGGCAGTACAGGCGGGCTATGCACGTGCAACTATAAGAGTAATACCCAGCTCACCTATGGCCTACATCCCTTCGCATATACAGTAATGTTGGCTCCTGATTAGTGTGGGGATCCACTATTGTGCCCCCAGGTTCCAAAATAATTCTGGCTCTGTGGACATGATTGGGGGCGCCACTATTGTGTCCCCAGAATTTTGGGGTAAGTTTTTCAGTTTTTTATATGTTTTTTTTTTTTAAATTGTTTTAAATTATGTTTATGTTTTGTTTAATTTATTTCATTTTTCAGTTTTTTTTTTAATTTGTTTTTTATTTGTAATTATGTGTTTAGTCTTTAAAAAAAAATCCTTAGCAATATTGATCCTAAATAATATGTTTGTTGCGGGGATACACTATTGTGTCTAGCTGTTGTCTGAAGAAACATTTTTTTAAGGTTAATTATGACCCATCAGTACTGTAATAATTATTTATATAGGATGCCTGATTTAAAACCCAATTATAAAACAGCACCCAAACAATTTTTCAAGGGGGTAGTCCATGAGCAACCCTGATCCACAATAGTATGTTTGCTTTGGGGGCCCACTATTGTGTCCAGCTGCTTCCTGAGGTGTTTTTTTTCAAACATTCCCTTTACCTGTTCCTTTGCTAAAGCTTTTTTCTTTTATGGTATTTCTATGGTATTTCTATTGGATTTCTATGGGATTCCTATGGAATGTCCATGATGTTTCTATGATATTTCTGGAGGATTTCTATGGGATTTCTGCAGGGATGCTGTGGGAGTTCTATGGTATTCTTGTGGGATTTCCATTGGATTCCTATGGGATTTCTATGGTATTTCTATGATATTTCTATGGGGGTTCAATTGGATTCCTGTGGGATTTCTATTGGATTCCTGTGGGATTTCCAAGGTGTTTCCGTGATGTTTCTATGATATTTCTATGGGATTACTATGGGAATTCTTATGGGCTTCCTTTGTGGTTCCTATGCCATTTCCATGTTATATCTATGATCTTTCTATGGGATTTCTGCGGGATTCCTATGGGATTTCCATGGTATTTCTATGATATTTCTTTGGGACTACTATTGGATTTCTATGGGATGTCGATGGTATTTCTATGGGATTCCTATGGGGGTTCAAAAGGATGTCTATGGGATTTCTATGATGTTTCTATGATATTTCTATGGGGTTTCTATTGGATTCCTGTGGGATTTCTATTGGATTGCTGAAGGATTTCCAAGGTGTTTCCGTGATGTTTCTATGATATTTCTGTGGGATTACTATGGGAATTCTTATGGGCTTCCTTTGTGGTTCCTATGCCATTTCCATGTTATATCTATGATCTTTCTATGGGATTTCTGCGGGATTCCTATGGGATTTCCATTATATCTCTATGATATGTCTATGGGATTACTATGGGATGCCAATTGAAAGTGAGTTGAAATCAATTGACACAATTGAAAATAAATTGAAATCAATTGAAAGTAAATTGAAATCAATTGAAAGTAAATCTCAATTGAAAGTAAATTGAAATCAATTGAAAATCAATTGAAATCAATTGAAAGTAAATTGAAATCAATTGAAAATCAATTGAAAGTAAATTGAAATCCATTGAAAGTAAATTGAAATCCATTGAAAGTAAATTGAAATCCATTGAAAATCAATTGAAATCTATTGAAAGTAAATTGAAATCAATTGAAAATCAATTGAAAATAATTGAAATCAACTGATTACACCGTATTCAGGATCGAAAACTTGAAAATTTCCACATTAAAGAGGACCTAAAAATTGTTAAGGGGGGGGACCCCTACACTAATCAGGATCCAACATTATACAACCACAATCTAGACGTGTTTATGCAAATATTCAACATCCTCAATATATGAACTAAACTTGAGCACCCAACAACATAGACCTCCAATCAGCCCTGGCGAGATTCCACAAAACTCTGTAGTAACTCCTCTGTTACCTTGGCTGAGGAGAAGATACCACTGATTCTATGAGGAATACTACAAAAAAAATGAGAAATAAAAAGCGTCTATAGCCATCAGCACCCCCTGACGACAGAGAAATTGAAACATCCGATTAAAATCATGTGGAAATGGATTTTTATCGTTTTGAGGGTTACTATATGCATAGCAAATTGAGAAGTTCAAAAAACAAATCACAACCGAACCGGTTTTGAGATTCGATAAAATGCTGCCTCACTTGGCAAATCATTCGGTGACCAACAACGAGGTTTGTGAAAAAAAGTGACAGAGGATAGTGTCGCCTTACAACAGAAGCACGTCTCCATGCCAACACCGTCAACATAAAAACTCGAATGGGCTTCAAAGACATATCACATGTATACATATATATAATATATATATATATATACTCTATCTCGCTTTAGCTATCAAAATCTGTGACAAGAAGCCTCAAGAAAATTCAGTTGAACCACTCCTCGCAAACAGGGAAAACACATGAAAACCAGACATAAATTGAAGACGATCTAGTGGCCAGACAGGTTTATGCCCACCGGTCTCCTTAATGGTACAAGAATCCCATCAAGCTAGAACCTGCCACCCTTAAGAGCTGCTCAGAGCAAGAGATGGCACATATGTGCACATATCTTGCACATCATACAAACGAAGGAATAGCATATGTTTGTAAGTGCAATATGTGTTTTTACCAGTACCTGCAAAATCATATGGGTTTCATCAAGAGTTGGTATACCCCAATAATCCCCAATATAATCCAATATATGGACATTGAATTGGAAAAAATGATGATAATCTTTTGAAAATAGAGGCAATTCTCAGATCTTCAAACCCATGTCGGCGTATGTTTTTCTTTCAACTTTCGAAGCCTCTGCCGATGGTTGCACTCATCTTTTTTGGCCCAAGGAACAAACATTTTGACGGCCATTTCTACAGTGACTTCCTGCCGTGGAGCACATGAAGGGCGGTTGCACCACCAGATTCCCAAAAGCTGTGCTAAATCTTTGGTATTCAAAAGAGAAAATAACCACCAGATATTTTCATGGCTAAAAAAAATATGTCAACCAGAACTGGATTATTTTCAATATCCAAAAGAAATACATGGGTGCATAGTATCCCAGTTTTGGTTGGTAAGACAAAACCAAAACGGTTTTACACCCAATATTTTGGAGACCCACCACTCGTTTGTGGAGATAGCCAACAAATTTTGTTGGTCCAATCGAAAATTTCTGCTTGGTGGTGTTAATCCATTCCAATAAATATGAGTTGTGAAAAATCATCCTAATCGTTCTGAAGAGTAGGTTTTGCCCAGAAACATGGCATCCTCCAAATTCCAAATAAAAGTGTCTATGATGATTTTCCCCTACTGCATGTTTTTGGACTAATCCATCTTTGCAACCACCAAGCAATTCTTGATCGGCCACACATCCATTGAGCGATCGGAAATTTCATACAAGACACGCGTCATCTATTGATCATAGAGAGAAAAAACAGATTAAATTGCAGTCTTCAAGTGTGCAGAACTCTTGATTCAACCATTCTGGGTTTTTGGTCCTTTAAAAGCAGGGAGACAAACCTTCAACCATTCTATTCATCCCTTAGTTGCTATGACCAGGTCCTGGTTGCTGACCCATACCAAGGGAAGGGTCTCATAGACACTCTTCATGCCTTGGGAGTGGTGGTGTTATATGCAGAATAGATTAGAATGGAATAGGCCAGAGTAGACTATTATGTCATTATTATGTGCCTAGTATAGGGTATAATTAGTGTGATGTAGAAAAGAATTACAATGGAATAGAACAGAGCAGAACAGAACAGAACAGAATAGAAGGATAGATAGTTAAGTAATAATTGCATAGTAATGGTATGTAATGGTTAACTAATTCGTTAGTTAGACATACGCATATGAATATATGTGTATTGTGCATAATATAAGCCTATGTATGTGTGTATGTATATAATTACATATAAACATATAATAACATATATATATATATATTCGTATGAGTGTGGGTCATGAGACAAATGTGTAAATAGATACTATGTATGTACGTATGTATGTATGTATGTACGTACGTACGTACGTATGTATGTATGTAGGTGTGTGTGAACGTATGGATGGATGGATGGATGGATGCATGCATGCATGCATGCATGCACGCTGGATGTATGTTGGTTGGATGTAGGTAAATGTATGTAATTATGTAGGTAGGTCGGTTGGTAGGAATGTAGGCGTACAACGACATATTTACAAGTACATATATTAAGCCCTCCTATTCTGGACGTTGAGCATGTGTGGGGATGGTTCGCAGGGAAACTGGCACCCTTCTGAATTGATTAGGCCAAAATCGTTGTATCTTCAGCGTCACAGAGGTTTGGAGCTAAACCAGACAAAATGTATCTGAATTTTGTCGATATTCCCACAGATATCTGATGCAGTATTCCTTTTTCACAAGCCGGTTACACCAGTTCATCGCAGTTGCTCTCGCAGATTGCGTAGTATACTTGGGCCCTGGGCCACTGAAAAAATGTCCATTTAATACTTCCAGTTGGGATAAATTGTTGGGATTATACTAGACCCCCAACTAATCCAGTCTTCACTTGGGATGTTCTCCCCACTTTGTTGAAAACAAAAGTTGGATAGTTATAGATGCAGCTGATCAATGGTCTCACCCTCACCACCCAACAAAATTATATAGTAAAGATAATTTTGGGATAATCATCCTCCATTTGGGGAAGAAAAATCACTAACCAGGTAGGGTAGGGGACCCACCCTCGCCCCAACAACCATGCAGGCTGGCTACTGCATTTTGCGCAGAAATAGGCCAAGTTTTCCTTAGCCGGTGATTCATGCACGGATGGGTTAAGCCCATGGATGGCTAGTCTTAAGAAAGTCAAGTTTTTGTGGGACATCAAATAAATTGCATCATTTTTCATTCTACCCAACAATAGAGCCGTTCACCAGCAGTGCACACCGCAATGGGCAGCCAGCCGCCCACATGGTTTCAAGTGCAATTTTGCCAGTGGAGGTGATTGCAAGAATGGGATTCCGAATAACGCTCCAACACCTGCTATTGTTTTCTGCCTATGGAATTATGAATTAACTTGAAATCTGCTCTTATGGAAATGGTTTCCACACAAATCAGCATGAATGCTGGGGTCATTTGAGGGCGGCAGCAGGTTCATTTTACAGTAATTTGGAGGTGTTCAACTTCACGATGAGGCACGGATGGATTATAATAGATGGGGCTGTGCCAGAATGCGGAAGCATCTAAAGTTGGTCATGTTTCCTCGGAAAACCAATGGTTCTGGGGTACCCCTATTGTAGGAACCCCCCTCATGTTATGGATGGTCATCCAGCCATGCGTTAACATTACCCGTCCTCATGCAAATCAACCGAGTGATAGCAATGAACAAAACTGATCAGTGTCTGTAATGATGTGTTCATTAACAAGCCAAGCTTCTGTGCCTGTACTTTTGCTATTTTATGAGTGTTTTGGGATACATGTTCAAAGAAAAGTAAACATCGAGGTTATGTTGGCTTAAACTTGGTATGACCCAGACCCATAAAACAACACAAACTTTTGCATGTGTGGCACTGTCTCAATATTCGGAGCCCCATTCCGTACCATGCTTCATCATTTTCCCTGTTAAGACGAACAGAAAGAACGGGCATATCACATCGTTGATTATGTGTATATATATATATATGTGTGTGTATGTCTATGTGCCATGTTGATCCCATTATATAGTATATTTTACATCTGTACCTGCATCACATAATATCACATATAATGACCCATTGTATAATAACCCACTAATCACCCCTTTTGATTGCTTCAGCGGCATGCAGGCCAGTATGCATGCCTTCGCCTCAGGTGCGCGGCCCGCAGGCGGAGGTTCCCCCAAATGAGGTGCGCGGCGGTTTTTACAACCGCTATAACCATTGGTTTATAATGGGAAAAACATCTGTCAATGGGGATGTAATGGGAATTTCATGTACCGGGTATAACGGTATAACCCCCAGAAGTTGGGAGATAAGGCCAAAAATTATGGCCATACAGGCCATACACCTACTTATCAAGTGGAACTGCACACCCACCCAAATGCAGTTCGTCCAACATCTCGGGCGGGGGTCATGTAAAGGGAAAGTCAAGCAAAATGCGCCTGTAATCCAACAAGGAATTCTTTTGCAGGAAAATGGCTTTTGGGCCAACCTTGGGCGCACATTGGGCGCTTATCTTGCGCGACCACAGTCCCGCTGAAGTTTTCGGTCTTGCATGTTTTCGTGCCCCGTTTTCAAGCTCATTTTTGATAATTGTGTGCGTGTGTGCGAGTAATTACGTGTATGTTCTTATGTATTCTTGTTAAAAATTATTTCTTCTGTATGGTCATGTACATGTTTGTGTGTTTGACAGGGCGGCATGGGCTACGGGGTCAAGCTTGCGCGTTTCTTGCTTGCCTACAGGGGGGCCTTGAGCATAGGACCTGCATGAGACTGGTGCTACAAATACGAATCAGATGCAGAATATACAACCACACAAGCATACAAAAGCATGTTGAAGAAACAACATGACAGATAATGACAGATAATGACAGATATATGAATATGTACATTGTATATATATATATATATATTGTGATATAAAGTTATATATATATATAATAATATAATATATATATATATAATCTATATATATAATATATAATATAATATATATATATATATTATATATATATAATTTATATATAATATATGTTATTTATATATATATATATATGATAATATATTATTATTATTATTATTATTATTATTATTATTATTATTATATATATGATATATATATATATATATTATATATTATAGATATATTATATATTATATACTATATTATATTTAAACATTCATATAGCGCAAAACCGGGGCAACCTTGTGCGAAACTTGCATGATGCAGATTCTTAGCTACCCAAAAGTTCAACAAACCCACCTACTATGTAATTTTAAAAACGATGGTTTGGGAACGACAATAAAACACTACCACCTGTCAACGGATATGAATGGATATATTATATATATAATAATAATCTATAGTATATCTATAGTATATCTATAGTATATCTATATATGTATATGTATGAATTATGATATATCATAATCCTATCCCAAGAATAGTGAGCCTACCCCACGCTTCACTGAACACTATTCATTATTCCATGAACATATCCACATTCCAGAGTTTCTGGGGGTGTCTCCAGGCCCAGGGGCAAGATCCAAGCGACAAGATGCGACAAAACCCCAAGAAACACAACGCAAACGTTGGCCCATGCTCAAATGTTACACCAAAACAATAGAATGGATTTGTCACCACACGATGAACCTTGGAGGAATTGGGGTGTTGTGGTTTAGGGTTTTACAAGTTTACTGGAAGGGTTTTAGGTTTTTGATTTTTCAGGTCTGGAGTTTGATTCTGGCCCTACAAAGAATATGCATTATCCGTCAGGGGCAAATGTCCGCTTTGTCGGAGAATGCTTCATTCCAATATCGTATATCAAGCACAGTCCATTTGTAAACAAAGATGCTCAATTTCATTCAACGCAAGATTTCTGAACCAACAACTGTATATATATATATATACATATTATATTATATAATTATATATATATGTTTACAAATGTCTGTAAATCGGGTGGTTTCAGGATCCCTTAAACATGTTGGTTGGGGATCATAATCGCAGTTCTGATAGCTCGGGATCCGCGTTCTTAAACTGATCAGTCTTCCGGGGTCCCTGAAAGGGAAGCAAAAATATGCCCTGTCATTTTCATGGTGATACTGTGATTCATCATATTGCTGATTCATCATGTTCTATCACTAGACTCCCTGGTCCAGAGATAGCCCAAGGCACGCAAATCCGCGATGGGGCAGCTCGGAGTTCCTGGCGAAAAAAGTCCCGATTTGTTCGGGTTATCCATGTGGGGTATAACGGTAGAACTACAATGGTCACAGCTTACGAAGCCACCGTTCTATTTGGATCTGACATGACCCCAGAAATTCATACAGAGGTCGCTGTGATGTAGTCTATAGTCATTGACATGGGTATACAAATGTGGTCCGGTACACTGCCAAGTGGAGCAAGGACGTGTTGAAAAACTTTCTACATAGCTATTTGATTTGATGCTATTTGCACAACTCCTCTTAATAAATCATTCGAATGGGTTTCCAACAAAATGGGACTGTGGTTTTGTTGCTATCGCAGACTTGCTTGCACGGCCATTGCACGGCTTTACGTCGCCCCTTGGAACAGACTTGTTTCTGTAGGTCATGCCACATAAACAACCTCCATATTTACATACTATATATAATATAAATATAAATATAAACATAAATATAAATATAAATGGATATATATATATATATGCATATATATATATATGCCTAAAAAATCCTAAAAATAAGTCCGTGTTTGAGCCCCAAAGCTGGGTCGAGGAAAAAACGCATGGGACGCATAATTAAGACGCATAAGATGGATAAGGAACATAAAATGCCTAAGGAACACATGTGTTTAATGCCATCCCGAACTTGGGTACCTCCCCTCGGCTCGGCCGAAATAGGCCTGCCACACGTTGGACCATGTGGAAGCAAAACACGCACCTCCAGGTGCGTGCGCGTGCGCTGCACGGGGGTGGGGTCAAAAGTTCTGGGGGAAAAAAAAGAGAGCTGGCCGCTGTGGGAGTGCACTTTTTTCCATGCAGTCATTACATTAATCATTATATTAGTCCTTATATTAGTCATTATATAAGTCATTAAATAAATCATTCTATGAATCATTATATGAATCATTATATGAATCATTCTATGAATCATTATATTAATCATCAAATGAATCATAAAATGAATCATCA